>Ga0222712_10000801_pt1 | contig 40186 bp, 48 predicted proteins | sample C33_657DmetaG_FD_165043 | JGI IMG/M metagenome (GOLD analysis project Ga0222712, IMG submission 165043) | Estuarine water microbial communities from San Francisco Bay, California, United States - C33_657D | ecosystem: Environmental > Aquatic > Marine > Unclassified | place: USA: California... | reverse complement strand
TGGGTGGGCCGCGGCCTGCAGCCCGGTGTTGAGGGTCGCAGGCAGCCTGAAAAAGCCCAGTTGTCTATGCACCTTCTGCATAACTTGCTGCGCGAGGAGGCCCATTTGCTATGAGGGTCCACGTTTCGCATTGGGCAGGCCTTGCCACAGGTCTACTGTTGTCATGTGGCGCTATAAGTGCCGGCTGTCCTGAGTTCTTTACCGCTGAGCACCTTGAAGCACTTACTGGGAATCCGTTTCCGACAAACTTCGTCTGGCGAGGCGCAACCTGGCATGTGGGTGCCGGTGGACTTCCACTTCGGCCTGTATCGGAGCTACCAGCGGGTCCTTGAGATGCCGTTGCTGATGAGTCACAAACTAGGGCAAAGGCACGTCGCGTTACAGCTCACTGCCACATTCTTGCTGCACATCAGCATCATCATTGATCTACAAAAGGTGCAGTTAAACGGTGGCAAACATCGTGCATTGCTCTGACATTGACGTAGGTTGAGCATTGACACTTCAGTTGTCAGATGCGGAACCTTGAATCTCTTGTCAAAGCAATGCAGCTACTCAAGCAGGTGCACCCACAATTAAGGGTGTCACAGGTTGAGTTCCTGCTCACGGTGGCTCAAAACCCCAACCGATCCCAGTCCGAACTGGCGATCGAGTGCGGCTACACCCTCGCTGCTGTGTCCCGCCTGGTGGACACCATGGGCGAGACCGGCAGACGAGACGGGAAAGGCGGCGCCTTGGGCCTGCTCCAGGCAAAACCAGACCCAAAGGATGATCGCTTCATGCTCGTCTCGTTGACACCAAAAGGGAAGAACTTGATCAAACTCTTGGAGGAATTGACCCTTGGCAGTAAGACAAGCGGGGACTAGGTGGAAAGCTTTTGCCGAATACATGGGCAAAAGACAATCCAAAACATTTGACACAAAGTTAGAAGCTGAGCAATGGGAGTCCGCCACGCTTGCCATCTGGGGCAAGGAAGAGCGGGCCGAAAGGGAGCGAATTGAAGCCGCTCCAAAGGGCAGTCTTGGGGACCTGCTCCGCGTCGCCCAGGGCCTCGACTGGGCTGGCAAGCATCAAGGCCAGGCCGAAGCGGCTGAACGCCTGATCCGCCTCCACTTCGGAGCACATGCACTGCCCTGCGAGATCGACGCTCGTGCGATCGACGACTTGGTGATCTGGCTGCGCACCAAGGGGCCCAACGGAAAGGGCTGCAGTAACGGGTCGATCAACCGCTACCTGTCAGCCCTGAGCGTGCTGCTGAAGCGTGCCCAGCGGCTCGGGATGATCCAGGAGATGCCCCTATTCCCGGAGCGGCGTCTCCTCAAGGAGTCCGAACCACGGGACTTGGTGCTGCCGGAGGAGTGGCTGGCCGAGCTGCTCGATGTGATGGAGAAGAAGGAGCAGCGCATGGAGGTGGCTGTGACCTTGTTCCTGTGGCACATGGGCTGCCGTGTGGGCGAGGCCCTGAAACGTGGTGACAAGCCCGGGCTGCTGTGGGATCGAGTCAACGTGGAGCAAAAGTCCATCAGCTTTGTCAAAACCAAGGGCTGTATGCCCCGCCGCCTGCCCATGCCGCGGCCAGTACAAGCGCTGATGCAACAGTTGCGAGGGCAGCATCCTGAGCGGGTGTTCCCGCTGGGTTACCGCACTTACCTCGATCACTACGGGGATGCTGTGCACGAGGCCTGCGATCGGCTGGGCCTTAGCCCTTCTGTCCGGCAGGAATGGTGCATCCACACGCTGCGGCACACCTGCCTAACCAACCTCGCTCGTAAAGGCTGGAACGCCAGCGCTATTCAACAGTGGGGTGGGCACAAATCGCTGCAGGTCACCCAGCGGTACGTTCACCACTCAGCTATTGCACTGGAGGAGCTCGTGGACTGTTAAACGGTGTCCAGCGTGTGAGACTGAGTTGCGGGCCGCGCAACTACCACGCGCAACTAAATGCCCCAAATCCCAGTGGGAGCGTGCCGGAATTGGTAGACGGACTCGACTCAAAAGCGAGAGCTGGATTGCCACGAGTCAACTACCGCGCCACCACTGGGATCTGCACTGAGATCCCTGAGAATGACGAATCAACCGTTGAACGGTGGCAAGCAACTCGATTGCGCGGGCTACGCAGAACAAACCGAGCTGGAATCGTGGTCTAAATCCACCGGTGCAGGCCGTGTACTTTCCGGCAAATGGGAACAAGGAGCGGCTGGCGCACTGGGCAACCACCTGTCCCGTCTTTACCTGAAAGAAGTTCTTGAGACGTACCGCCGGTCAAAGACACAACCCGGGCGGCAGGCCCTGATCTGGGAGCTGATGCACGACGAGAAGGCCGTCGTCCAGGTGGCCCTCGAGTCGCTGTTCTATCTGCTGGGCAACCTGCACGAGGAGCGCTCCTACAACCAGGTGTGCAGCCAGCTGGGCAAGCGTGCTGAGTACGCCCTCTGGCTGACACACCCGGTGTGGAAACACAGCTGGCACCTGAAGGGCATCCGCCTGGCCAGCAACGGCGACATGGACATGAAGCTGCTGGTGAAGCGGCTCAAGGACAAGGGCTTTGCAAAGGCTGCGCTGTACCGCCCGCTCAGCAACGTCGAACGCATCGCCCTGGGGGCGTTCTTCGTGGAGTGCGTGGCGCAGTGCACCCACCTGATCGGGATCGACGTGCGGGGCACCGGCAAGAAGCGGCGCAAGACCATCCACCTGACGCAGATCTACTGGGACTTCCTGCGGCAGTGGCGCCAGAACATCGTGATGTTCCGCCCGCTGTACATGCCGATGGTGGCGCCGCCGCGGCCCTACACAGAGGCCAATGACGGGGGCTACGAAACGATCCGCTGCCCTGTCAGCACCGTCGATCCAGCCCTGTTCCACCGGCAGTTCAGACGGGCCAAGCCGGGGATCCTGCAGGCACTGAACACGCTGCAGGCCCAGCCGTACTGCCTGGATCACGCGGTGGTGGATCTGCAGCGCAGCTGCTGGGAGCTGGGCCACGAGGTGGGCGACCTGCCAAAGCGTGATCGGATGAGCCGGCCCATCGACAGGGAGTTCAAGTTCGCCGGGCTTGGACCTGAGGCGTACTGGCAGGCGCACTGGGCGTACAAGGCGGATCGAAGGAAAGACCCACTGCGCAGCAGGTTTGTGAACGGGCTGATCGCCTACGAGCGAGTGAAGGCTTTCACAAATCTTTATCTGGTGCACTTCCTCGACCACCGGGGCCGGCTCTACAGCCGTGGCGCTCAGCTCAACATCCAAGGTGGCGAGGTGTACCGCACCAGCTTCAAGCTCGGCACACAGGGCCCGATGAAAGGGCACGAGCGCGGCTTTGCCTGGTCCCTGGGTGAATCGATGGGCCTGCCGCCCAGCTACGACACCCGCACCCGCTACCTGCAGGAGCACAGCAGCACCATCCGCCAGGTGGGGGAGGACCCGCTCGGTTACGTGGCCTTCTGGGCTGAGCAAAAGGAACCCTGGCGGTTCATCCAGCTGTGCCGTGATTGGGCCCAGTACATGGACGATCCGGGCTACACCACCGGCACCATCCACTGGCTCGATCAGACCAGCAGCGGCTATGGGCACGCCGCTTGCCTGATGCTCGACCGTCAGCTGGCCAAGTTCACCAACGTGATCGGCCAGAACCCAGCCGATCTGTACACAGGCGCTGGCCTGGTAACCGAAGCTCGCCTCAAGATGCTCGTCCGGGACGAGGAAGACGAGAAGCGGCGTCAGATCCTGCAGTGGTGGGTGGACTTCAAGCCCGGCCGGAAGCTGTGGAAACAGGTGTTCATGCCCCTCGTCTACGGCAGCACCTTTCAGGGGATGAAGGACACCATCGCCCTGTACCTGCGCGAGGAGCTGGCCAACTTCCGCACGGAGGAAGGGCTGCGGGTGGTGGAGCTCGCCACGGTGCTGGCCAGCGAGGCCCTGGCCGTAAGCAAGGAGGTGATGCCCGGGGTGTTGGAGCTGCAGCGCTGGCTCACCAAGCTGGCTCGCATCCAGATGGAGAAGGAGTTCCGCCCGCACTGGTACACACCGGACGGCCTGCTGGTGGAGGTGTTCCACAGCATCACGTCGCTCGAGCAGATCAAGTTGGTGCTCAGCAACCGGACGGTGCGGATCTCAGCCAGGACAAACGAGGGTGCGCCGATGGATCCACGTCGATCAGCGGCTGGCATCGCTGCCCACTTTGTGCACAGCCAGGACGGGGCGTTCCTCCGCAAGTTCGTGAACCACTGGGCCGGCTACGGGCACCCAATTAGCACGGTGCATGACTGCTTCGGCACCACCGTGGACAAGGTGGAGACGATGCGCAGCGAGCTCAACGACCAGTGGGCCAGGTTCTACAGCCAGGACTATCTGACCCACCTGCAGGGCTACGTGGCGGCACTGACTGAGCTCGAGGCGCCAGCTCCGCCGAAGGTCGGGGACCTGGACCGGAATGAGATTGGAGAGAATCCCTTCCTCTTTAGTTGACACCGTTTAACTGTCTCACTATCATCTGTCGACCGGCGGTTGAACCTGCGATCTGCAGCCACGTAAGCCCGGCAATTCCACGAATCTCATTCAACACGTGACAAACCTTTTGACCCCTGTAGGTCGCATCGTTTGGGGCAGCTTGATCGAGCCCCGAGAGAACCAAGCCAACGGCGAAATGGAATGGTCGCTTGGCCTGGTGTGCAACGAAGAGGAGTGCCAGCCCATCTTCGAGGCCATTGAATCTGCGCTGTCTGAAGCACGCGCCAAGGACCTGAAGTTCCCTCGCGACAACAGCAAGCTGTACCTGCCGTTCCAGCCTGCAATGAAGAAGACAGAGGACGGCGAGCTCGAGCCTGAGGAAGGGTTTGTCACCCTGAAGTTCAAGCGCAAGCGCATGATCCGCAAGCGTGGCGCCACCGAGAAGACCACCAACACTCCGCCCCGCATCTACGACAGCGACGGCAAGTTCGTGCAGCTGCCTGAGGTTCCCCGCGGCAGCCGTGGCAAGGCTGTGTTTGACATGTACACATACAACACAGCAACGACAAAAGGCCTGTCGTTTGGCCTGCGTGGTTTCCAGGTGGTGGAACTGTTCGAGCGTGACGACACCATCCCCGCTGTGGAAGGCGGCTGGCGTGCCGAGACCGAGCTAGATCAACTGCTGGCGGCTGATGCTTGAGCACTTCAACCGGCATCGTCCACGCAGGAAGCCGGGTGAATACCGCTCAAAGCTAGAGGAGCAAGTCGGGGCGGCCCTCACCAAGCAGGGCCTCGACTATCAGTACGAATCGGAAAAGTTCCGGTATGTGCTGCACAAGAAGTACACACCCGACTTCCGAGTTGGCAACGTGTACATCGAGGTCAAAGGCTGGTGGCCTCCTGCTGAACGCACCAAGTTCTTGGCGGTGATGCTCTCCAATCCAGGGCTACCGATCTTCGTAGCCCTTCAACGTCCGTTCGCGACGCTGAACAAGAAGAGCAAGACGACCATTGCCGAGTGGTGTCAGAAGCATGGAATCGCCTGGTCCCCGATCCCAATCCCCTCCGACTTCCTGGATCAATGGCTCCGTGGATCGAGACCCACATTCCATGTCCCTCCCCGGACTGTGACAGCAGCGACGGAGCAAGCGTCGATGACAAAGGAGTTGTCCACTGTTTTGTTTGCGATCGAAACCTCAACCCAGATGGAACTGAATGGAGGCCCATGAAAACGGGAGTCCGCACAGCGGCCAGCTATCTGGACCGCGTGCGCAACGAGGCGCCACTCAGCCTCAAGGACCTGCCTCGAACTGATGAGCCGCTTCGCCTACGCAAAGGCGAGGCACTGGCGCTCGACACACGCTGCATCCAGCAGCAGACCTGCAAGCGCTACGACTACATCGTCGGCTCGTACAACAACCACGAGGCACAGTTCGCCAACTACCGGGACGGTGATGGCGCAGTCATTGCGCAGCACATCCGTTACGGCGACAAGCAGTTCTCTTGGATCCGCCCGAAGAACGCCAAGCTTCAGCTGTTTGGACAGCACCTTGGCAGCGACGGCGTGCTCGTGATCACTGAAGGTGAGATCGACTGCATGAGCGTCTACCAGGTGATGAACGAGTGGGGCTTCCATCGGAAGTTCTGCGTCGTGTCCATTGCTGACGGTGCAGCCAGTGCCAAGAAGAACGTCACCGAGCAGCTGAGCTGGGTGCTGGGCTTCGATCTCGTTGTGGTCTTCATGGATCAGGACGAGCCAGGCACCAAGGCAGCCAATGCCCTGGCTGAGGTGATTGGCCACAAGGCAGCAGTCGTAGGCAACTTTCCCTACAAGGACGCCAACGAGGCGCTGCAGGCTGGCGACGACAAGGCCATCCGCGAGGCGATCCGCACCGCCAAGCGGCACCGGCCGGACACTGTTGTCCACGCCCCGGATCTACTGGAGAAGATCCTCAAGCCCGAGCATCGCTACGGCCTGCCCTACCCATGGGATGGCTGGAACACGATGACCGAAGGCATGAAAGCTGGGCAGCTGGTGATGGTGGCCGGCGGCACGGGGATAGGGAAAAGCCTCTTTACCCGCAGCATCTGCCTCAACCTCTGCCAGCAAGGCGTCAAGTGCGCCTACATCGGACTGGAGGAAAGCTGCGAGACCAGCCTCGAGCGGATGCTGAGTGAAGTGCTTGGCTATGCGCCTGGCTTTCACCTCGACACCGCCGAGCAGCGAGCACGGCGTGATCCAGACGTGATCCGCAACGCGCTCAATACCTTCGCCGACAACCTGTTCTTACTTGATCAGTTCGGGAGCGAAGACTTTGACCGTTTTGTTGCCACCGTTAAACATTACGTGCTGGGCGAACAATGCCAGGTTGTCTTCCTCGATCACTTCTCTTTGCTTGCTGATGGTATTTCCCTTAACACTGATCAGCGTCGGGCTATTGATAAGTGCATCAAAGATCTCAAGACGTTGTGCGTCGAGCTCAACTTCACGATGGTCGTCGTGTGCCATCTCTCCCGAGGCAGTGGTATTGGCCCATCTCACGAAGAGGGAGGTGAGCCGACTCTTGCGGAACTTAGAGGAAGCCACTCACTAGCTCAGATCCCAGACTTCGTGGTCATGCTTCAGCGCAACCCTCGTGCTGAAGACAAGGTGGACGCCAACACAACAAACTGCTGGTTGAAAAAGAACCGAGTCAAAGGTGAGCTTGGCCTTATGTCCAGGCTTCAGTTCCTTGAGTCCTGTCGCTTCCATGAAATTAAGACACACTGACGGAATTATCAGCAACGAGGGCTTCGATCCTCGCAACCGCGGCGTCACCTTTTCCGACAATCCCAAGCACCCACTATGGAAAGTCAAGGTCGAGTTCCCAGCGATGAAGCCAATGCTCGAGACGATCAAAGCGCCGACATACGTGTCGGCACTGGCATACGCAAGGCGTCGCTACCCGGATGCAAAAGCTGTGACGTACCTGGGGAAGGCGGAACTCTTGCCCCATCTCAGCTCATAGCCACTGGCTACAAGCAGATCGAGGTGGAGTACATCCGAGACCTTCACGAGCAGGCGATCCACAAGTTCAACGAATCAAAGGGTGACTTCGCCCTTGGCTTCTGGAACGGCTATGGCTGCGCCCTTAAAGCAATCATCGAAAAGCTCCAACAATCATCATGAGATTCCTTGACAAATGTATTAACGCCTACTGGGCCGCGGAGAACAATGACTACACCATTGATGCTGCTGATCGGATGCGGGGTGTGCTTGCTCTGGTTGCGCAGGAGATTGAAGCGATGGCGCCGTCAAAGACGGTTGCCAAGATATGTCATCTCCAGTGCATGGAAATTGCAGACAAGATACGAAGACTTCGTGATGAGTAAGCAGGAGCTGATGGTTGAGTGCATCGCACGCAATGGCTTTGGGGAGCTCTACGTCGGCTACGCGGACGGTGCCTGCCAAACCTTCTACACCCTTGAAGAACTCACGGAATGGTTTGTGTCCAAAGGCGTGCCTGAGGACGACGAGCTCTGGATTGAACTACAACACCTACGAGACTGATGACAACACCAAAGGAAGCAAAGGCACCAGTGCCGATCGACGTGCCACGCGACGCCATCGCTGACTTGTACCGCGCAGCGATCAAGCATCTGAAGGACAACCGGGGCGGCCAGGCAGAAGTCTGGTGGGATGGTTACATCCGCGCTCTTGAACACGTACTTGAAATGGAAGGTCAGTGATCATGCCACTCAATCAAATGACGCCCGACTGCCCTGGCTGCGGGGCATGGATCACGAAGGTGATCCTCACCAAGTTCGACAACGAATGTGAGAACGTCGTTCGCCGTCGCCACTGCGAATACTGCGGCCACCGCTTCTACACCAAGCAACACCACGAGGAACTGGTTGAGGTGAAGTGGGTTGCTGGCAAGAACAAAAGGCAAAGCATCCCTCAGGTCGTGAAGGTTCTGCCTACCAAGTTCAAAGGGCAAATGTCTGAACCGCTGCAGGCCAAGATGAAAGGGACGGCAGCAGCATGAAGATCGTCCTTGACTCCGACATGCTTCTGTTCCGCGTCACCAGCGCGACGGAAGTGGAGATGGAGCTGGAGCCTGACGTATGGACTAGGCACAGCGAACTGCCCGAAGCCCGCGAGGCGTACTGGACCGCAGTGGATCAGTGGTGCGAGATGTACGGCTGCACGCTGGATGACGTGCTGCACTGCTTCACCGATCGCAGCACCTTCAGAAAGCGCATTGATCCTGGCTACAAGGCCAACCGAAAAGGGAAGCCCAAGCCGCTGGGCTACGGGGCGCTGAAGAGTCAGCTGCTACAGGAAAGCGGGGCATGGCTGCACCGTGAGATCGAGGCAGATGATCTGATCGGGATCTTCGCCACGATGCCTGACTTGCAGAAGGAAGGTGTCGTCATCGCATCAGGTGATAAGGACCTGATGCAGATCGCTGGTGAGCACATCTGGTTCAACACGGGCAAAGAGCCTGAAGACGATCAAGGGCTTTATGTCACGTACCGTGATGGCTATGTCATCAAAACTAATACCACTCAACATGCGGAACGCTTCACTTACCAGCAATGCCTATCGGGTGATAGCACCGATGGAATCCCTGGGTGCCCGGGGTTGGGGGCAGTCGGAGCGAAACGAATCGCGAAGGATCTCCCCCTCACAGAGCCAGTGGATTGCTGGGAAGCGATTGTTCGGACGTATGAAGAGGCACAGAGGAAGAAGAAACTTGATCTATACAACGCACCCGAGTTCGCTACGCAACAGGCGCGACTGGTAAGGATCTTGCGTCACGGCGAGTATGACTTCATTACACACGAGGTATCACTGTGGAATCCCCCGACACGCTGAAGCGCATCATCGTTCAACAGCTGACAGATGAGGTGCTCGACGCGCTGGACAAGTTGTATCCAGAGAAGACACCAGAGTTGAATGACTCTATTGATCAGATTCGGTACGCTGCAGGGCAGCGGTCTGTCATCCGTTTCCTGAGGAGTCTCACTGATGGCTAAGAAGAAGCAGCCGACGCTCAGCCAGGCCGTCAGAAATGTCGGCCCGGTCATCAGCCAGAGCGAAGCTAATCGAGTTGCTCAGGCAACAGGTAGGTCTGTTGAGCAGGTCGTTGCCAAGGCAGTAAACGCTGGGGTAGGCGTTGGTGCGGCGCTTACCAATCAGGTCAGCAAAGCAATCTCCAGTCCATTCGCAGCACTCAACACTCCAGCCAAGACGCTGGAAGCACTGGCCCCACTTGCCAACCTGCAGCTGAATCAAGGTACGGCGTACTACGGGTCAAGCAAGACAACAACGCCAGGCACCTCTGCAAGCACGTGGAACGGGAACAATTCCACGCCCGCCACCACCACCTACAACCCAATTGTGCTGCCACGGAACACAGCCGTGGCGGGTGGCTCTGGCAACACCAACAACCAAGGGGGTGGCAACGGGAACGCAAACGATCCCTACCAGGACCTCAGGGATCAGATCGCTGCAGCACAGCAGACCATCACGGATCTGCAAAACCAGCAAGCTGATCCCTATCCAGAACTGACAGAGCTGCTGGCAGGTCAGCAAGCTGCCGCCGCTGCACAGCAGCAGGCCATGCAAGAGCAGGCCACACAGCAGCAAAAGGCACTACAGGACCTGATGATCCAGCAGCAACAGGCCTACGACACACAGATGGCTGAAGCGCGGATGCAGCAAGAACGCATGGCCGCTCAAGCCGCTGAGGCTCAACGTCAGGCCATGGCAGTTGCCAATGCCTACGTGCCCGGCCTCGAGCCCAGCGCAAGCTCACCGGCGCTGGGTGATTCGCGGAACATGACGCGCTCTTCCGCAGCCAACACTCTGTCCAACCTGTCAATCCTGACGGGCATGGGCGTTAGCGGTGGCGTCACCGCAACACCCGCCGCTCCCCTCGCTGGCCTGCAAATCGCATGAACACCACTGCTGCTTCTCGCTGGCGTGCTCTGGAGCTGTACCGCTCTCTGTACTTACGCCGTGCGGTGGATGCGTCGAAGCTGACCATCCCAACACTGATCCCTGAATCAGATCAAAACGATCCGATCTCTGGCTCAACCAACAACAGCATCCCCTCCCTGTACCAAGGCGCAGGTGCACGTGGTGTCAGCAGCCTCAGCGCCAAGCTGCTCCTTGCGCTCTATCCACCCAGCCAGCCCTTCTTCCGCCTGGCGATCAACAAGGGTGCGATCGAGCAGTTCGTACAGGACAACGGTGGAGATGTGCAGAACATCATGTCCACCATGGATGTAGCCCTGAGCGACATGGAGCGCCAGGTGCTGCAGAAGCTGGACAAGCTGCAGGCCAGGCCTGCCATGTTCGAGGCGGTCAAGCACCTAGTGGTCGGTGGTAATGCTCTCCTCTACATCGGCGAGGACAGCATCCGCATGTACAGCCTGCGGTCCTTCTGCGTGGATCGTGATCCCGAGGGGAACGTCACGGAGATTGTGGTGCGTGAGCAGGTCGCTCATCAGTACCTGCCCCCTGGCGTTGCGGGCGAGGAAGGCAAGGAGAGCGGAGAGCATGACGATCGAGAGGACGTCTACACGCATGTGACGATTGATCCGCAGAAGGATCAGGTGGAGTGGTATCAGGAGTACGACGGCAAACGCATCAAAGGCTCCGCAGGTTTCAGCCGTCTGGCCACCAACCCTTGGATCGTTCTGCGTCTGCATCGGATCGCAGGTGAAAGCTACGGCCGCGGCCTGGTGGAGGAGTGCATTGGTGATCTTCAGTCACTTGAAGCGCTGAGCAAAGCGATCGTGCAGGGTGCACTGATCAGCGCCAAGGCTTTATTCCTTGTGAACCCCAACGGCACCACACGTGCTGACGTGTTGGCCCGGGCTGAAAACGGGGCGATCGTTGCGGGCAATGCAGCTGATGTGGAAGCGCTGCAGGTCCAGAAGCAGAACGACTTTGCTACGGCGTTGCAGACCATGCAGCTGCTCGAGCGCCGGCTGCAGTTCACCTTCCTCACCAATGAGGCAGTGCAGCGTGACGCTGAGCGGGTGACAGCCGAGGAGATCCGCCTGATGGCGGAACAGTTGGAGCAAGGGCTGGGCGGCGTGTACAGCGTGCTGAGCGCTGAGCTGCAGCTGCCCCTGATCCGCAGGGTGATGTTCATGATGGAGCGCAGCGGTGAGCTGCCACCCATCCCCAACGGTCTGGTCGATCCTCAGATCACAACGGGTGTGGAGGCCATTGGCCGCGGCAATGACAAGCAGCGGTTGACAATGTTCCTGCAAACGATCGCTGCAAGCATTGGCCCTGAGCAGTTCCTGCAGTACATCAACCCATCAGAACTCATCCGTCGTTTTGCAGCGTCAGATGGTATTGACATTGCAGGACTGGTGAAGACAGAAGAGGAGATACAAGCTGAACAAGCACAGGCGCAACAAGTAGCATTAGCGCAACAGCTTGCACAAGGAGCTATCCAGAGTGGAGCAACAGCCCCGCCGCCGCCGACTCAAGGAGTTGAACCTGCAGGCGCAGCAGGACAACCAACAGGACAACCAACAGGACAACCAGAAGGAATCAACGCTTGACAAGTCATTGACACTAGGCAAGGGTCAACACCTATCGCCACTGCCTGACGGTGGCTACATGATCATTACTGACGGATTCAACCGTGCCTGAAATCATCACTGGTCAAGACGGAAGCATGTCCTACGAGACAGGCGCCGCCACTGAAGAGGCTGCACGTGTTGAAGCAGCACGAGCTGAGCTGTACGACGAAGCTCAAGGCACCACTGCTGAAGGAGATGGTGGACTGCTGCTCGGCAAGTACCGCTCGACAGACGATCTCGCCGAGGCATACAAGAGCCTGCAGGCTGAGTACACCCGCCTTAAGAGCGGTCTGCCCCCGCAGGAGCAGCAACTTAATCAGCAAGAAGTTGTCGAGGAAGGCGGTGTCGAGCAGGCCAGCGAAGAGCCAAACGCTCCTCAGATCAACGAGACGCAGGCCGTCCAGATCCAGCAGCGTGTGTTCGAGATGGCTGGTGGGCAAGACGGCTACACACGCTTAGCGAACTGGGTAGCCAGCAACCTGCCAGCTGATCGCGTCAACGCCTGGAATGAAGCCCTGGCTCAGGGCAACGAAAGCCAAATCGTTACGGCGCTGAAGGGCTTGCAGTACGACTACATGATGGCCAATGGCTATGAGCCAAGGCTGACCGGTGGCCGTGCTCCGAGCAATGAAGTGCGTGGCTTCAGCTCAGAAGCACAGGTCGTTGAGGCAATGAATGACCCCCGTTATTCGGGCAGCAACCCTGACCCCAGCTACATCCGCGAAGTGGAGCGTCGGCTGGCAGCAAGCAACGTATTCCAAACACGTTGACGCCAGGTAATAATTGAGGCAGGTCAAACAACCAAATGATCTGCCACCTGGGCCCGGTGCGCCGACACCCCAGCAGCGCGACGTTGGAGGAGCTGAGCTCCATTTGTTGATCGCCCCGTAAACCTCAACATGGAGACCGAAGGTGGCTGCACCCGACGTAACCCTGTCCAGGCCCGGTGTAATTAACAACACCTCCGGCACCTGGGCACAAGACAACGCTTTGTTCCTGAAGGTTTTTTCAGGAGAAGTTCTGTCCAGCTTCCAGCGGAATTGCATCTTCCGCAACATGATTCAAGAGCGCACTATCCAAAATGGAAAGAGCGCCCAGTTCCCCGTAACGGGTCGTTTCCTGGCTCGCTTCCACACCCCTGGGAAGCAGATTGAAGGCCAGGGCAACATGGCCCAGAACGAAGTCGTGATCAAGATCGACGATCTGCTGATTGCAGACGCCGCTCTGTACGATCTCGATGAGGCCAAGAATCACTTCGACATTAGAAACATCTACTCGAAGGAATTGGGCGAGGCTCTCAGCCGCGCTTATGACAAGCGAGTTGCTCGTGTCCTGACTCTTGGTGCACGTCAGAGCACTTCTGACCTGACCGCCAACCTGCCGACCGGTCTGACTCCTGATCAGGCTGCTCGCACTGGCACCCGCATCGACCTGGCGAAGGCCTCCCCGACTGCCGACGACTACGTGGCCGCAGTGTTTGCTGCCGCTAAGTCGCTGGATCAGAAGGATGTGCCGATGGACGGTCGCGTGCTGGTCTGCAGCCCCGAGGTCTACTACACGCTGATTCAATCCAGCCGTGCGGTGAACTTCGACTTCAACCAGCAAGGTGCTAACGGCTCCTATGCCACCGGTCAGATCAGCAAGCTGGCTGGCTTCAACATCTACAGCAGCAACCACATCACGCAGGGCAACGTCACTGCACCTACCGGTGAGCAAGGCTTCACCTGGAATGGCAGCGACACTGTGCTGTCGTCTGTGGATATGTCGCAGACCAAGATGCTGGCCTTCCAGAAGGGTGCCGCTGGTGTTGTCAATCTGCGCGGCCTGTCGATGCAGATGACTGGTAACGACTATTCCGTCATGTACCAGTCCACCTTGATGGTTGCTAAGTACGCATGTGGCTTCGGCTACCTGCGTCCTGAAGCAATCGTCGAGGTGTACAACTCGCTTTGATCTAGCGTTAAAGCCTGAGGAGTTACAGAATGAGGGGCAGCAATGCCCCTTTTTTTGTGGCCATGAAGATTGACGGAGTTGAGTTCATTGTCAACTGGGCCGAGGATCAACTACTTGACCCGCAAGCCCCGCAAGGGCCTGGCACATCCGAGCCTGCTGCAATGCCTGACTTTGCTGGCATGAAAAAGGCTGAGCTAGTGGAGTACATCTCCCCTGACGGCAATGATGTAGACACCAGCCTCACCAAGGCCGAGCTGATCAAGCTGGCTGAAGACCTGTACGCCGCCAAAGGCTGAACAACATGACTGAGCTGGAAGCTGTCAACACGTTGCTGAGCGTGATCGGTGAGGCGCCGGTTGACAAGCTCAGCGACATATCCATCAACGAGATCACAGACTCATCCCTGGCTCGCAAGACGCTGGGCGAAGTGTCGCGTGATGTGCAAGCCGAGGGGTGGAGCTGGAACACTGACTGGAACGTGCCGCTCACCAAGACGGTTGCCAATGAGTTCGTCCTGCCTGGCAACACACTGAGCACGCAGTTCAGCCCCAACCGCTACCCGGACAAGCAGTACGTGCAGCGTGGCCTCAAGGTCTATGACCGGGCTCAACGGACCTTTGCGTTCGGAGCGGGAATGACAAGCGCTCTGATCGTGGACTATGTGGTGAGCCAACTGAACTGGGACGAGCTACCTCACACCGCACAGCAGTACATCACGATTCGAGCAGCACGGATCTACTCCGATCGCTACCTGAACAGCAACGCGATCTACACGTACACCGCCCAGGACGAGGAGTACGCCAGGGCAATGCTGATCCGCGATGAAGAGCGCGGACTAAGCAACAACTTGCTGTGGGGCAATGACCGCGGGGTGGGTCAAGGCATTGGCTACATCCCTTCTGATGGCCTTCGTTACCGAGGTATGTGATGCGTCGTAAGTCCAACGTCACCGGCACTCGCCGCGCTCCTCAAAGCTTGATTCAAAGCAAGCTCGACACCCTGACGCAGGGCATTAGCCAGCAACCGCCACACTTGCGTTTGTCGGGGCAGGGGGAGCGGCAGGTCAATGCTTACAGCTCACCGGTGGAGGGCCTCACCAAGCGGGCACCAACAAACTACGCGGGGCGAATCTTCGACACGTCTTTCCAAGACCTGTATGTCGAGATGATGCCGGTCGTTGGCGACGAGAACTACAGCGTCACGCTTACACCTGTTGGCAGCACGACTGAACTGCGCATCCTGCTGAATGGCCAGACCTGCAAGCTGGATGTGCATGGCACTGGCCTGACGGTCAACGCCTCGCCGTATGAGCGGATCGTTGGAGACAGCACCAGCTACATCTATCAGCTGACCGAGCTTTACAAGAAGTTTGTCCTGATCAACAACGGTCCACTTGGACTGCTGCTGAATCGCGAGAAGGCGACAGCACTATCCAGCACGACAGCAGCAGCTGCAAAGACGGATGCGCTGATCTTCGTGCAAGGCGTCACCTATGACGTCAGCTACACCGTGACCCTGGCTGGCACCACGCTGACAGCAGTGACAACGCCAAAGGTCACTGACACCAACAACACGATCAGCACTGCCACGGTGGCCTCTGGCCTGGCCACACAGATCAACGCAGTCAGCGGCTACACGGCAACGGCCAACGGAGCTGTGGTGCTTGTCACGAAGAACGATGGCGGGGCTTTTACCCTCCAGCTCGATGACAGCCGTTCCAACACCCTGGCACGGGTGATCCGCAACACGGTCTCAAAGTTCTCCGATCTGCCTGCTCGTGCATCAAACGGCTTCATCGTCAAGGTGGACTCCGAGCCAGCAAACGCTCAAGACGACTACTGGGTCAAGTTCGTCACCAACGACGGCAGCTCGTTTGGCGAGGGCACATGGATCGAGACGCTGAAACCAGGGCAGAAGTTCAAGCTCGACGAGAACACCATGCCTCTGGTGCTGTATCGAGCAGCCCCGCAGGTCTTCTTCGTCGGCCCAGCTGACGGCGCTACTCGAAGCGTCACGTACAACAGCATTACCTACACGTACACCTTCCCGACCTGGGGCGCCAGGACTGCAGGGGATGAGACGACCGTGCCAACGCCCAGCTTTGTTGGGCAGGCCGTGAAGGATCACGTTCTGTTCCGTGGCCGCTATGCGCTCTGCGCAGGCGAGAACGTAGTGATGAGTGAAACCAATGACATTTTCAACTTCTTCCCTGATACATCTGTCGCCGTACTAGAGACAGATCCAATTGATCTGCGTGCCTCATCAGAGACCAGCACACGATTGAACTGGCTACTGCCGGTGAACGAGTCACTGCTGGCGTTCAGCAACAACAGTCAGTTCCAGATTCGCCCGGCTGACGTGGACGTCCTGACTCCACGGACAGCAACGATGCTGCGACTCAGCAACATCCTTATGGCACCCGATCTGCGTCCCAAGATTGCAGGGCCAGTCGTGCTGTTTGCCACCAACGAGTTTGGCTACACCAACTTCCGTGAGTACCAGTTCATTGATTCGCTGTCTCGACGCCTTGGCCTGAACCTTGGCGGCAGCCTCAACCTGACGTCCTCAGTACCCAAGTACATCGAGGGACTGGCAACGCATTGGGATGTGGGCGAAACGATCGACATGGCCGTATGCCGCACGCCTACAAACAAAAAGAAGCTGTACGTCTACAAATACCTGTGGCAGTCAGGCACGGACAACCTGGGCAAAAGCCAGGCCAGCTGGAGCGAGTGGACATTTGACGGTGACATTGTGTGGCTCAAGTTCATCGGCAATGAGCTGTGGTTCTTGATGGCGTATCCAGACGGCACATACAGCTGCTACATCAGCAACGAAGAGCTGGATCAGATGAGTATGCCGACCATCCACATGGACCGGCTGCTGCGCTATCCCGAGTGCAACAACGACTACACCACGACAAACAACATCACAGCGACCTACAACGCCACGACAAATCGCACCACATTCACGATGCCCTACCAGATGCAGGGTCTGACAAGCATCGTGACACGCGCAGACAACACTGGCCCCAAGATGTACGAGATCGGCAGCGCCACCTCAGGCACAACGATCACTTGCAACGTGCCCGGCAACTGGTCGAGCTCAAAGCTGGCCATCGGTCGTCGCTACACGATGGAGTATGAGTTCACCAGAGCCTTTGTACCGTCACGCGACCAAGCCCGATCACGCATTGTGGGCGAGCAAGCGGGCAGGCTGCAGGTAGCAACGTGGCAGATCAACCACTTCAACACCGGCTTCTACGACGTGGTGGTGAAGCGAAATGGGCGTGCCATTGACAGCCGCTATGAGTACAGGAGCCGTGCGCTGAACGTGCTGAACAACAAGCTGACAACTGAGACAAGCTTTGTTGATACGGGTTCGTTCCGTGCACCGGTGTATAGCAAGAACACAGAGTGCAGAGTTATCGTTGAGAGTGACAGCTACCTTCCCGTGACGATCACTGGCGCCATCTGGGAGGGCAATTACAACGATCGGTCGAGGAGCGTGGGCTGATGCCTTTCCCTGTCGGAGCTGTTATTGGTGCCGTCGCTGGGATTGGCAGCTCAATCTTTGGCGCAGCGTCCTCAAAGGCTGCAGCTGATGCTCAGTACAAGGAAGCCGAGCGCCAGGCAAAGCTGCGCTTTAGGCGCGACATGCAGGAGTGGCGCCTATCCAACCTGGCAGCCAAGACGCAGTGGTGGTGGGACAAGGCACGTGTCGAGCAGCTGCGCTTTAACGAGCGACAGAAGGCTGCGGACTACAAGGCGTATCAGTCGCAGATGCTGGGCGCTGCAGCCCAACAGCTGAGCTCCCGCATCGGTGAGATCAATGCTCGGGCATCGCTGGAGCAGAACAGTGAGTTTGCCAAGGCATCGGTTGATTACCCGTACCGGATGCAGGCGCTGACGATCGACACGCTTGAAACGACACGGCAGTTCCTCAACCAGGTCAACCAGACAGCCCTGCAAAGCGCACAGACCACCAGCAAGCTCAACCAGCAAACCGAAGAGCTAGTGGGCAGCCTTGCCCTCGAGGAGCAACGGGACTACCTGGGCTGGCAGCTGAACAAGATCCAGGCGCTTGTGGAGGACAGCAAGGCTGGTGCCCGCAGCGCTGACCGTCAGGGCGGCGGCAAGACCGGACAGCTGTTGATGGCTCAAGCCGCCAAGCAGCTAGGCCGTAGCTGGGGTGAACTGCAGAACAATGCCAACTCGCGCAAGGTGCGACTGGGACTGCTGAACAGCGCGATCAAGGGCGAGTACGCGCAGCAACTGGGCCTGTATGCACTGGGGATGCAGGACATGACTGAGCGTGCTGCGGCCACGATCAAGCGCAGCAACAACGAGGCGAAGATGCTGAACCAAACGATGGAGAAGCTGACAATCCCATCGTTCGAGTGGCGTGCCAATGCCTACGGCGCTCAGGTGGCATCGGCTCAGGCTGACTACAACAGCTCGGTGGTGAGCCTTAGCAAGCCGTACCGCGAGGAGATCTACTTCGATCCGCTTAAGCCGATCAAGGGTCTCAAGCCGCAGTACATCGGCCCGACTCAGCCGTCAACTGGCAACCTTGGATTCACCATCGCTAACTCCATCATGAGTGGCGTGCAGGGTGCAATGAACTTCAGCTACGTCAACAAAGCTGGTCAACTCAAGTTCTATTGATACACTTGACACCGTACAAGCATTTGTCACATGGCACGCCTACAAGGGCAGGAGCTGCTCGACTACCTGAAGGCCAATGAAGGTGGCGAGCTCGAAAAGCTGATTGAAGGCGCGGGCTACACCGCTAGCCGTGGCGGACGTCGCACCCTTCAGAAGAGCAAGTTCTTTGCCGCGTTCAGCCAGGCCAATGGCTACGACCTTGGCTCCTTCACCGTGAACATGCCTGAGGGGCTGGGCAAAGAAGCCACCTACCGCCTCAAGGTGGGCCCCAAAGGACTGATCCCCGTCAGCCGCGCCTACACCGACCAGATTGGCCTCAAGCCCGGCGACTACGTGAGCGTCGAGATCGAGGGCGATGCGATCGTCTTGGTGCGGGAGGACAAAACAGAACCTGTACCTTTTGACAGCAGTGCTTGCCTTGTGTCAACTGCTGCCTAACGTGCAGGTCGAAGGCAAAGGTCAACCGGAGGGGGCATGTCCCCCTCTTTTGTTATGACGATTGATCAGGTGCAATTCAACGACCAGCGCTGGCTGCAGTTCTGGGACCACTACGACGGCCTCGAGCACCAGATGCGGGCCATCATCAAACTCGGCTGGCAGATCAAACAAGCAGATCCCTGCCTGCTGACAGAAGGTGCCGAGTGGGTGCGTGAGTGGCGCAACGACGGTGGTACTGAACGCAAGAGCCTGGCCAAATCAGCGGCACTGGTTCGCAACCCACTGACTGTTCGGTGGCAAAGCCAGCTCGATAACAAGAGCGGAACTGGCTACCGCGAGTGCTTCTCCTCCAGTTGCGCCATGCTCGCCATGTTCTGGGGCAAGGTGGCAAACGACGATGCCTACAACGCCATTCGTGCGAAATACGGCGACAGCACATCGGCCCAGGCACAGCTCTCTGCATTGCGTTCCCTTGGCCTCAAGGCCGACTTCCACACGAACGGCACACCCAGGGACCTGGAGCAGGAGATCGACGCTGGCAGACCTGTCGCAGTGGGTTGGCTGCACAAAGGTCCTGTCAGTGCTCCTACGGGTGGTGGCCACTGGTCTGTGGTGATCGGCTACACAGACTCCGCCTGGATCCACAACGACCCCAATGGGGAGGCCCTGCTGGTCCAGGGCGGCTATGCCGCAAACACCAAAGGAGCTGGCATCGTCTACAGCCGCAAGAACTGGGATCCACGCTGGATGCCAGGTGGTTCCGGTGGCTGGTATCTGACCTGCCGCCCATGAAACGCGAACGCCTTCACCTGTCCGTGCACACCAGCATCGAGACAGGTCGCGACTGGAATGGTCGCTTCTACATCGTCTACAGCAACAACGCCTCCGTCTTCCTGCGCTGCCCCAAGGAGGTGCGGAAGTGGCTCAAGCTGCCCAGCAAGATCCCCTCACGGGAGGCCTACGACAGCTGGATTGCCTCACTCGAGGCGGCCGATGCAGCACGTGGCAAGAAAGCTGAACCCGTTGAAGGGCTGAGTGATGAGCTGATCGCCACGGGCTTTGGCCCTGAAGTGCACGGCCTGGACGAGAGCGACCCCAACCACAACACCAGGACGGTCATTTAGATCGGCTGGCGTCCCAGGCCTCGCCCAGGTTCTCAGCCGCCTCGTTAGCGAACCACCGAGCAATCGCTGTCTGCTGTATCCACAGCTTGTTCAGCAGCAGTGCTGCATCCATCAAGCCCTGCAGATCGTTGTCATCGAACAGTTCCTGCAGGACTCGCCTCGTCGCCTCCTCACGAAATGCAAGCTCGGTGGAGGGGACGAAGGGTTGCATGGCTCAGCGCTTCACCCTTGGGCTGATGATGCCGGCGATAATCTCGATCGCCCGGTACAGCTTCACCGCAATGCGCCGATAGTTGTCCAGCGCTTCGTTGTCCTTCGGTGTTGGTGTCATGTTCACAATGACAAGCGCAACGCCATGCAGGGCGACCACTAACGCTACATAGTCAGACAGATGGCTCACGATTGGAGAGCGTCTGCACGAACCCTACTTACTCATTGCCACCTGGCAAGTGCTTGCCCTCCAGCCTGCGGATACGCAACTCATGGTCGCGTAGGTCGTCCTCCAACAAGTGAATGTCCTTCTGCAGTTCCGATCTCAGAAGACGCACCTCGTTGAGTATCGCGTCCATCCCTCGCTTCATTGAGCCGTGCTCAACGGCCATCTTCCACAGTGCGCCAGTGGCGGCAACACCGACGACTGACGCAACCTCAAGCACGGCCACAAAAAAGCTACAGACAGCGTACCGAGCTAGACCACAGCCGCTAAAGAACTGGCATTTCGTACGCCGCCGTTGTGGCTGCGTAGTGCTTCCAAATCACTTCCGATGTGTTTCCAGCCCAGTTGGCTGCCTGCGTCACAGGGATACCAGCCTCCAGCCAGCGGCTAATTGCAACGTGCCGCAGGTCATAGGGCCGGTAGCGCTTTTTGATCAACCCGGCGCTGTGCAGTTGGCCCATGCGCTTGATGAAGAAGCTCTGAAAGGCGAGGCGATTCCACGGGAACACATAGTCGCTATCCCTTGGCAGAGCAGCCAAGATCTCCTGCGCTCTGGCATTGAGCGGCACCCAACGCTTCTTGTTGGTCTTGGTGCTGTTCTTGTGGCCGTGGGTCAGGGTGAAGTTGCTGTGGATCAGCACCCGCTCGCCGTCAATGTCGGCCCACTTGATCGCTCGGGTCTCACCCGTGCGCAACGCGGTCTGCAACATGAACTCGGCAAACAGCGCCCAGTTCACGCCCCGGTAGGTGCGCTTGGCTTCTAAAGCCACCAACACCAGCGAAATCTCCTCGCGGGGGATGACAACCACCTCGTGCTCACCCTGCGGAGCCTTGGGCATCCTGAAGTTGGCGACAGGATTGCGAGGCAGGATCGCTACGTCTTCTGCAGCAGCCCAGCGGTACAAGCTGCGCACATACATGCACACACGCCGCGCCGCCTTCTCCGGCTTCTGCTGCAACAGCCAGGTCAACACGCGCCGGCCTTCAGGGAACTCCTGAATCGGACACCGCGCCAGCCATTTGCTGACTTGGGCGTAATCGCTGGTGAGGCTGGTGGGGCAGAGCGACACGCTGCGCTCTGCCTTGAACAGCTCCCAGGCTTGAGAAAGTGTCTGCTCGCAAGCGGGCGCAGTGGTTCCTGCGCGATAGGCTCCGGCCATCGGGTCCATTCACAGTGGATCTGGTCACGGGTCAGGCGGTTGCACCCGCGCTGGCCCACCCCATTGCTAGCACACTCCCTGCGAGCTAGACGGCGAGACTAAGCAGCGGCAGGTGCTGCACTCCAGGGCAAGCCTTGGGCGACCTTTGGAGCACGCTTATCCTCGATTTGCTGCGAGAGGGCGGCCTGGATCTCTGCCACTTTCTCCTCGCCAAACTTGGCCTGCACCCAGCTCACCACCTCCGCCTCAGTGACGCTGGCAAACGGGATCATGTTGTCCGGGTCAGCAGGATCGAGGCCCAGGCTGCCGTAGGCCGAGCTGGCGTACACCTGATCTTCACTGCGAGCAGCCACCGAATAGTGAACCGTCTGGATCTCTCCGGTTTGCGCCAGTCGTTCGAGCTGGTTAATGGTCCAGGTGTAGGTGTCAGCCATGGGTGTAGTGGCAGTGCCTTAAGGCTAAGAGTGGTGCAACCTGTTGAGTAGGCCGGTTGCCCGCCTTAGTGAAGGTGACTACGAGTTAGCAAGACGCTTCATGCCATTTGCATTGTTCTGGTAAAGATCGTCCAGGGCTTTTTGAGCCATGAACTCGCGTGTCACGGTCAGGGCGTCTTTGCCCTTGTTGTTCTCGATTGCTGCAAGGAGCTCAAGTTTGTAATCTTTCTGGGTCATTTTAGTGAGTAGGACTTAGATGCCTGCCGCAGTTAAACGAGCTTCCAAGGTTTCGATCTTGGCGAGAGCTTCCTGCAGCGCAGCCGTCAGCAGGGGCACCAGCTTGGACTGGTCGATGCCTTGGTAGACGGGGTTGCCATCATCATCGACAGCATCCTTTTCTCCGGTTACGCACTCAGGAACAACTTCCTGCGCTTCGTGGGCGATGAAACCGTCAACGGTCTTGTCAGGATCCGCGATAAAGTTGAAGCGGTGAACTTGAAGCTGATTGACGCGATCGATAGCGCCGGTCAGTGGGACAACGTTTTCCTTGAGGCGGTAGTCAGAGGAGGTGTTGTAGGCGGTGGCAGTATTGTTACCAACAATCGATCCAATGAGTGTTCCAGAGTATCGAAAAGCAGCAAAGGATTGCGTACCTGCGGTGGCGTCATTAACGCCGAGTCCCCAGTCACCTGCAGTCGGTTCAGAAGTGATCCTACCCCGGCTAGTAGACGTACCAACTAAGAGGCGGCCCGATGTATCCAAACGCATTTTTTCGGAATTAGTCCCACCAGCATCTAATACAAAAGTAAGAGAGTTTGAATTTGCGGCGCTGCTGCCTACTGCTAAACCCCAGGTATTTCCAAAGGCGCCTAGCTGAAGACCAGCGTATGCACTTGCGCTAGAGCTTTGGTTGTCAATTCGCGTCCAGGTATATGCCGCTTGATCTGTTTTTACGTGCAGTTGCTGAGTGGGGCTAGTTGCATTAGAGCCAATCCCTACGTTGCCTCCGGCACCATTGAGAATTAAGGATCCTGGGTTTCCGTTGTCATATGACTGTATAGAGCCACGTCCCGCTGTATCGTAGAAATAGCCAACTTGAAGCCGGTAATTGGAATTAATACTAGCTTCGCCAACGTTAATCTGATTTGCATTGGCGACTGTTGTTGGTGTTGGGGCAGCAGGAATTACGGTAAGCCTGCCGCTGTAAGGGCTACTAGTCCCCAGACCTAGGCGACCTGAGGCATCGAGTCTCATGCGCTCAGTTGCAGAACCATCGCTGGTTCTAAATACAATCTGACCGTGTGAAGTGTTGTTTTGAGACTGAATGTATAAAATGCCGCCAGAGTTGATAATCTTGCCAATGCTATTTGTTGCTCCAGAATCCTGTACCTGAAGTGCCGCACTAGCGCCGTTCAGATGCAAGAGTTCGCCAACTGAAGAAGTGCCAACGCCAACCCGCCCACTGCTATCAACAAACAACCGCCCAGTGCCATTAGTCGAGATGGCTACGTTATTTGCGGAAGGTAGATAAACCCCGTTCGTGGGCACGCTGCTGCCACTCGGGATCAGCGCTGCAGCGGTTGCAGTGCCGGTGGTGGTGACGTTCTGACTGCCAAAGTCCGGGCTGATCTTGGTGCCAGCAATGGCAGCACTGGCGTTCACGTCGGCGTTGACGATGGTGCCATCCACGATGTTGGCTGAGGCAACTGTGATCGCAGTCGGCAGAGCTCCGGTCGCCAGCTTGCTAAGGCTGATGGCGGCAGTTCCGCTGATGTCAGCGTCCACTACGGTCCCATCGGCCAGCATTGCGCTAGTGACGGTGCCGGTGTCGCCAGTGGTGACGACGTTGTTCCCGCCTTTCGTGAGCGCTCCTGTGACACTCAATGTGCCAGGCACTGCAACATTGCCTGAGCTGTCGATCGTCAACCGGGCGGCTCCCCCTGTGCTTAGCCCTAGCTCATTAGAGCCAGGAGAATAGAAGCCGGTGTCTGCGTCAAAGTAGAAGGAAGGATTATTGGCCGTCCCAAGCACGCCTTGCACGACGTAGCGCTTGTCAGGGTCATTAGCCCCGTAACCGGAATACTCCCAGGTCGTACCAGTGCTGTTGTACTGAAGCCGAACAAACAGCTGGGGTGTTCCAGTAAAACCAGCTGGCAGACCTGTTAGGGGTGTGAAGCTCTGAATACCAGTCGAATCAACGACCTGAACAGCGTCATCGTTGTTGGGCGATGCCGGGATAGCAGCGACGTTGGCAACGGGGACAAAGTTCACGACACCTGTTACCAGGTTCAACGCAGAGTTGGCAACCGACTGTGCGTTAGCGGCTGTGGTGTTGGCGGCCTGCGCCGTTGTATTCGCGTTATTTGCTGTCGTTACTGCGCTGTTGGCCGTAGACAGTGCTGTATTCGCGGTAGCAACAGCAGCACTTGCGTTTGTAGATGCCGTGTTGGCTGTAGTGACAGCAGCACTTGCATTTGTCGATGCCGTGTTTGCGGTGGATGCAGCAGCCGAAGCATTTGTTGATGCCGTGTTTGCAGTGGCTACGGCAGCAGAAGCGTTAGTTGACGCAGTATTAGCTGTCGTAACAGCGGAAGCGGCAGATGCCGATGCGGCGTTTGCTGTTGATAACGCAGTGTTAGCTGTTGTTGTCGCGGATGTTGATGCGGCCTGCGCTGCTGCAGCCACGACCGATGACTGATCTCCCTGGTCGTAACGCTCCTGGTTGAGATAGGTGTTAAACAGCGTGTCGTCATTTAGCTGATCCGCCGTGAGTAGAGACGACGCTTGAAACGTGACATACGCTGCTGAAGAGGGTGTAATCCGCTGAACCTTCACCCACTCGCCAGCAGCGATGCCGGTCACGAGGCGGGCGACTGTCCCGCTTGTCACAAAGTCCCACTGAGCCGGACGTGTCAGCTCAGTCCAAGATGTTCCTTGGTTCGAGCTTTTGTAGACATGGATGTGCCCGGGCTCCAGATAAGGGATCGAGTTGCCGGTTGTAGAGGTAAGCGCAAAGTCAACTGTTCCAGCGGTGCCAGCGGTATATACGTTGCCGCTGTAAGTGAAAGAAGGAGCGGACATTGCGCCTAGAGACTTTTCTCTAAGCTAACGCTAGAAGCCCTGTCGAGCACGATCAAAGAGTGCATCAAGCGCCGACAAGTCTTGCTCATATGACATGTCATTAGCGCGAGCTTTCTGCCTTGCCGTCTCAAGGAATGAGCGACGTTGCAGCAAGTTAGTGTTGCGCATCGACAGGTTATCTAGGGCCTGATTCATGTAGGCACGCTTCATCTGCGTAAAGCCTTCCTCCACACCATCACGTAGCTCCGTCAGCGCACCGTTCTTATTCCTGATGTACGACTGCACTTCAGGCGTCGAGTGGTACTGGTTCACCCACTCAGCAAACGTCAGACCATTCAGGCGGATGCTGGCCATCTCCTTGTTCAACGCCTGCTGCTCAGCGTTTGTCAGCCGCATCCCCTGAGGCTTGGCCTCGCTGTAGCTGCCCATGATCTGGAAGATCTTCGTCCAGGTCTGATCAGCACTTTTCTCCCCTCGAGGCAGGAAGGGGATCGCCATCTGGAACGGATTCAGACCAGTCGTACCCACTCCTGGGTAGACAGGCACCGGCAAGCCAGTCACCTGGTCAATCAGGTTTGGCGCCGTGTTCACACCGGGGATGCGATCAGCGAACTTCGCCAGGATCCCTGTGCCCAGGGCATCTTCATGCACCCGCATCACCTCAGCAAATGACGCCCCTGTGTACGCCTTGCGGTAGGGGTCGGTGGCCTTGTCGAGGAAGTTGAGCAGGCTCCCAAACGGCGTCTGAGTGCTGACGTAGTTCTGCACAGCACGTGCTTTCAGCACACCGGTATCGGTGTCGCCAAACATTGCGCCCATCAGGTCATCAACGCCCTTGAGGAAAGACGCCTGGTACAGACCAGACACCGCAATGCCCGCAATCGTGTACATCGCCTCGTCCTTCTCGGCGTCGCTGATCTCACCGCTGTACTGCGCCACGTCGGACACCATCCGCATCACAACCGCCAAGGGCTCACCGAACCGATCAAATGGCATCGCGCCAAATGGAGTCATCACGGAATACGGCGTGCGGCCCTGCTCAGACAGAGCCCGTTCCCAGGCCTTCTGCTGATCGCTCGCTTTGCCCCCTTTGCTCCACCGGCCAGGCCCACCACCAATGATCTGGCCGCTCATAACGCCGGCGTAAACACCAGCCGCCAAGGCACCCGTCATGGCGATCTGGCCCGCCACTCGGAAGCTCTCGCCCGGATCACGGCGGAGCTCGTCGAGGATGGCGAGATGTGCCTTGGTTGGATTCGCCAAGGTCAGCTGGCCGGCCTTAATCGCAGCACCCAGGCCAGTGGACTCGTAGAAGCCCTGCTTGAGGATGTTGAGCGGCGTCCGTACAAAAGGGATGAAGGGCTTGAGCATTGGAAACTTCGTGTTGATGCTCGTTACCCAGTTGGCAAAGCTGTTCTGCTCCTGGAAAGTGGCGACGTTCGCCTCGTCACGCACGGCTAGGGCGTAGTCGTACACCCGCTGGACGGCGAACTTGTCGCGCAGGTCAGGGGCATCAAGCCGGAATGCCTTGCCGAACTCCTGGTCGATGAAGCCCTTCAAGACAGCCTTGTCCGTCAGGTCGGCACCAGCCTTGGCCGCGGCCTCCACACCTCGAGCAGCCACCTCACCACGCACCACCAGGTGCTTGACGAACTCGTCACTGCCGAGCAGTGCACGACTAGGGAGACGAACGATTCGGCCGAGGGTGTCGAACATCTCGGCGTACTGGTCCGCCTGCTGATCCCAGCCACGCTTGGCAGCAAACTCACTGACCGCAGCACCTGTGATCGCACGACCCTTCGCCAACTCCGTTGTGCCAGTCAGCGGGGCGTAGATGCTCTGCTCCGTCTTGAAAGCATTCCACAACAACTTGGTGCCGTCATTCAGCGCCGTGTACATCGCGCTCAACGTGGCCCCGGCCTCTGCTGCAGCCTGCTGCGCAAACTCCTTGCCAGGCAGTCCGGCCATCTCATAGGCCTTGGCTGTCATGAACTGAGCCATCGGCCGGGCCACAGCCCAGGTCACGCTGAGAGCGTTGGTAGCCACCGTGGCCGGGCTCGAGAGCAAGCCGTTCACCCACACCTCATTCCAGGCACTGCCCGCCAGCTCTATCGAGCTGCTGATGCGGAACGCCTTGAGCGGTGAGTCAGAAAACTTCACCCGCTTGGCCAACGTCACCAGATCGTTGATCGCATCGACATACTGCGCCGGATCTTGCATCTTCTTGGCGATCTCTTGGAAGGCATCGCCCATTGCCTGGGTCATCCCTTCCGTGGCACCCGACTCAGCGATCTCTTGGGTGTTGCGACGGATCACTTCCGGTCCCGCATTGCGGAGGCCTTGAGCACGGACAGCACGGCCATAGCCCTGATCCCAGCCGAGCACGAAACCAGCGAACCGGCTGGCGTGCTGCATCTGACTTGCCAGGAACAGGCCCTCCTGAGTGGCCGCCTCACCAGCGTTCACCTTCATCAGAAAGTTGTCAGCCGCTTGCTGCAAGCCACCACCCATCGACTCGAGATAGGTCTTGGTGACGGCCGCGGCCATGCCCGACTCTTCCGCCGAGATCTTGCCCAACCTGAACACATCAGTTCCGGTTTTCTTTGATGCGGCACGGTCTATGTTGACCCAGCCGTTCTTGACGAAATACTCCGTTAGCTGCTCCCAGTCCATGGGCAGCGTGTTGCGGAGGAGCACTTGGTAATCGCCCATCCACTTGGCATCAAAGCCCTCCCGTGGCTTGATGTTGCCGTCGTTCTCATTGGCCTGGCGCAGCACCTTGCCAAGGATTCCGCCGCGATCGTTCTCCTCAGTCCGCTCAATGAACTTTGGAGTGCCGTAAGGGGAGCAGATAGACATCAGAGGTAATCGCAGAGTTTGCCGTTGTCCATGAACGCTCTCGTTTCCTGAGTTAGTTCATCGACGAACTTTTGTGCTCTTGCCTCAGGGGCAAGCAACTTCATTTGCGTGTCTAGCTTGTCGGCCAGATTGCGCAATGCACGCAGCTTGGCGCTGCCTTTCAGGTCGCCAGCGTCTTGCAGCACCTGCTGGATGCCCTCGCCAAGCGCTTTCATGTCGCCCTGAGTGAGCTCAAAGGTGCGCTGCTGTGGGCCCAGCTGATTGATGTTGAAGAACGCCGACTCACCACGACGCTTCATCCACGCTTGATCAAGCAGGCCATCAAGGCGTGGCAGTACACCTTGCACAGCGCTGATCTGTGCGTCCGTCAGCTTGATCTTGCCCACAATGTCAGAGTCAAATACAGGCACGCCTACCTGCACATTGAGAGCTTCATCGGTTGCATCAGCCTCCATCTGACGTGCACGTGCAAGCAGCGCTTCACGATCCTTGCGCAGTTGTTGTTCTGCAATCTTACGTGCGGCTTTCTGTGTTGTCGTCGTGCCAATCAATTCGCCATTCTGGTCGTACACCTCCCAACCCCGACCTACCTGCGCACGCACCACGTCAGGTGGTTGAACGGTGTCAAGGGTTGTGCCCAGCATTTCGCGCACAACCGTTTCGTCCGACGTGCGCCCTGCAACCTGCAGCAGCTCTGCCTCAGACAGCCGCAATGCCTCAGCTGCATCGAGCTGATCCACCTTGTCTGCAGCAGCCGCGGCTTCCTCTGCTGCAAGTCGCAGCGCAGGGTCCTGCTCCATCTCCGCTAGCCGGGCGGACTGCTGCGCATCAATTGGGATGGGCTGCTCCTGCTGCGCTGCCTTGAAGCTCTCGGCCACATCAACCAGTTCGGTGTTGAACTCGTCGATCTGCCGGGCCTGATCCAGTGCTTCCGCCTGACGGATCACAGCGCTCGAACGATCAAACTCAGCTGCCTTGGCCCGGTTGAAAAGGATCTGGAACGTATCCGGGTCGATGCTTGCCCAACCTTCCTGCAGCCCGCGGTCATACAGGAAGTTCGTCCAGATCGAGTCGATACCGTTGGGCATCCCCACCTCGTTCAGCTGAGGCGGGAACTTCTGCAGATACTCGAGGGCATCCCTACGGGTCCGAGGCACCAAGCGCTTAATGGTGTTGCTCATCTGCGTAAAGACGCCATCAGCGCCTTCTACAAAGGTGAGCTCATCCATCTGACGCATCACCCGCAGAGCATCCTGCGCAAAGCCGTTGCGAATGGTCTGCGGTGTGACTACCGGCTCCGGCGGCCGAGGCACTGAGCCGCCAAGGTCCCGCACCGTGACAGGCACCATCCCTGGGGTCACAGGAGCAGGCAGACCACCACCAGCGCCGAGCAAACCTGCAGGGTCCGCGCCCGGCTGGCCAATCTGCCCTTCAGCCTGAGGCAGCTGCGGTGTGTTCACCCCATTGCCAGGCAATGCCTGCGGATCAACGCCCGGCGCCAAGGTCCGACCGCCAGCGGCACGCATGGCTGCTTCGTCAAACGCGGCCTGCGTCATCCCCGGCACAGGAGAGGTCAGGCCCTGCTGTGCGGCATCAGCCGCGTCTTGCTGTGCCTGCATCCTGTTCGTCATCCACTGCTGCAAGTCAGCCTGCTGCTGAGCGAATCCAGCTGTGCCGTCTGCTGCTTGACGCTGGAGATTCACCAGATCAAACAGCTCGTCAGTCTTCAACCGCCCAATAGGACCGAGCGGTGTCGTCAGTGACTGGCCGATGCTTGCGCCAATCTCCTGCGAAGTGCCGCTGAGACGCTTAAGCATCTCAGCCTTCACCTGATCGCTACCGGCCTTGAAGTTCTTCGAGTACCGGTACACCCGGTACATGTCGAACGCTGCATTGATCGGGGCTGCCATCGCAATGCCCTCGACCATCTGCTTGAACTTGCGCGTCAGCGCGTTGTCCTCCGCCATCGTCGCCAGCGGCGAGCCGATGGTCTGTGCGATCGGGTTGTCAAAGCTCGAGAGGAAGTCTGAGAAGGTCTCATCCATCTCGGCGTCGCCCTCGCCGTAGACGTTGAACGCCACGAAGGCGTCCCACGCCAGCGCCTCACCGATCGTCTTGATCTTCTGCGGTGTGCTGGCCTTGCCAAGCTGCGTCAGTGCAGCAGTGCTGCGCTTTACGTTGTCGAACCAGTCAGCAACACCAGTCAGCTGCGTCTTGCCGCCCTGGATGGCACGACCCACATCGTCGTAGGTGGCAAACAGCCAGTCGTTGCGGGTAACGCTGTCCAGGAGCTTGGCGTCCTTCGAGGCGTTCGGGACCGTCCGGCGCAGGCCCTGCAGCGCGGTCATCGTGTCCTCGACACCATCGACAGCTGTTAGGCCTTTATACGCATCGCTCACTTTGTCGATGCCCTTCAGCGCACCAGAGGCCGCACCGCCAATCACTGGCACGCGCTTTGCCATCTGCAGAGGGATCGTGACGCCCTTGGCTGCGACCTTCGGCAGGGTCAGCAGGCTGACGCCCACCCGCACCACATTGCTAACCAGCTGACCAGCTTGGCTCTTGGCTTCAAATTGCTGACGACGCCACTTCGTCCAAGGGTTATCGCTGTCATCCAGCACCTTGTCCCAGTTGAAGCCATTGCCAACCAGATACTCCTGGCTCTGCGACGCCAGATCACCAAGACCTGCTGCCAAGTCCAGATAATCCGTGGCAATCGCCGTCCCAGCGTTGGCGGCAATGTTGAACACCTCGCCTACGGGATTCTCCGCAAACAAGGGGCGACGTTCAGCGTTCTGCTTCGACAGGGCCTCGCCTGTCTGCAGGTTCATCTGGTTGTCGCGCTGATCCAGGAAAGCGCTCTGCTCAAACGGGCTTGACCCGACAGCAGGCATCGAGTTGGCAGTGGCAACCGGAGCAAGCGGATCGTCGTAGACCCAGCGACCGGTTTTGGCGTCGTAACGAGCTGGCATCAGAGTCTCCGCTTGTAGTCCCAGGTCCCTGCACGGGACCGTTGATCCCGCAGCAAGGTCTGGTAGTTGTTGCCAAATCCGCCAGCCTCGAGCTGACCTGTCGCGGGATTGATGAACGAATCAGCCCGTGCCTTGGCGATTGCCTCGATCGTCACGCCCTGGCGCACAATCTGCGGCAAACGCTTGATGAAATCAGGCACAGCGGCGGGAGCCTGCACCTTTAAGTCCGCCACGTTGAACAACATCCGCTGGAACCCAACGCTGTTCTGCGGCAATCCGGCCCGCACCAAGATGGGCGTCACAGATGTGATGCTCTGAGTCAGGATCCCCGCCCAACGCTGATCACTGGACTGCGGGCTCCCACCCTGCTGTCCACTGACGGTGCCGACGTTCAACGCACCGTTGCCGGGATCACGGTGGCCGTAATACGCCTTGGTGTAGCCACCGTTGGGGGTACGAGTCCCCTCGTTAATGCCGATCGCGACAAACAATGGGTGCATGTCGCTATTGATTGCCAGAGGTACTGGTTTCACGGGCACTCCTGCAGCAGTTTGAGGAAGCACTGGTGTGCTGATGCCAAGCCCTTGCGCAGCACGAGAGGGCAAACGCATCAACTCCGCAAGGATCGGGATGTTCTCCAACCCAACGACTTGCGGTTGTGGGGCACGGCTGGGCTGAGCTGTGCCTGGCCGCGGCATTTCACCAGCAGCGGCAGGAGAAGCTCCAACCAGCAAGTTCAACGCACCGCCAATCAGCTGCTCTCCAATGTTTTGCTGCGGCTGCTGCAAGGTCTGCTGCGGCTTTGCAGAAGACTGCGGCTTGGGTGCGCCACCTTGCTGCTGCTGATAACGCTCTTTGAGGCCAAGCTTGTCAGTCAGCCACTGCAAGCCTTCCCCAATCTTGCGAAGGCCGACAAAGCCAGGGTTGTTGTCGAGGCGGAGGAATCCCTGTTGTGGTGCAACACGAGACTGATCAGCACCTTGCACTGAGCGCATCGTCTCTCGATAGATCTTTGCTGGATCTGAGAAGACCTGCCTCTGACCGCCGTTGCCGTCATCCTCGAGTGCGCTCTTCATCCGATTCAGGAAGTAGCGCTGCACCCCCACGTAGGTGTTGGGATAGCCCTGCTGTGCAGCACGCTGCCGTACCGCCTCGGGAAACACATCCACGCTGGGCTGACCGCCATTGCGCATCAGGTTCTGGCGCACAGTGTCCAGCTCACCGGTGACAACAGCAGCAAAGTTCTGCGGCCGTTGACGCGCCGCCTCACCCGCTTGCCGTAGCTGCGAACGGGTGTAAGCGTCCAACTCGTTGCGGAAGATGGCTGCCGTTTCGTCAGCGCTGGGCATCTTGCCCTGATCTTTCATCTGCTGGACGCGCTGCTCTGTCATCCGCGTTGCAGCAATCGCCGCGTTCCGTTCAGCTGTCGCTGCATCAGGGATTTGGACCCCAGGATTCAAGCGGCCCTGGGCTTTGGCAGCGGCCAAGGCTTGGGCTACTAATTGCCCTGACTGTTTGATTTCAAGATCGTTGTAACTGCGTGCACCAGCAATCGTTCGTGCTTCCTGCCCAGGCTCTGATTGCACCTGTGGCGCAAACTTCAACTTCTGCTCCCAGGTCAAGCCAGGAGCATTAAGCACAAGGTTCTTCTTCTGCTCGTAGTTCAGCCCATCCTTATTGAGCTCCATCTGCAGCAACGCCATCGTCTGCTGCTGGGCCTGTGTCGGCTGATCGGCAATGCCGCCCGCCTGATTCAACATTGAATAGGCCTGCATCATCTGCCGCGGGTCACTAAAGACCGACGGCAACATCGCCGAAGCCTGAGCACGCACCGCATCTGCAGCACCCGGCTGCATTGCCTGCTGAAACAGCGGCATCGTCTGCCGCCACCGCTCGTCTTCCTCGAGCTTGTCTCGCATCGGCTTGAGCTTCAGCCGCAGCTCAGCCAGCTTTGATCCGAGTGTGCTGCCGTCTTGGAAGCTCATCTCGCCCAGGCTCTGCCCAGACTTCAGCTTGACCTTCGACAGAGAAAGTGCAGTTGTCGTCGCAAGCAGCTGCTCGGCTGCATCAACATCAGCAAGCTCACCACCTTGCAGCAGCTCGTTGTACTTCTGCGAGAAGCCCTGCCACGTAATGTCCAGGATCTGCTGCGGCGTGCGCGTCTGCTGCCACTGCTCGAGATTGCGGCCCCACCACTCATCAAGGCCGCCCGCGAAATCTTCGTAACGGCTGTTTTGCAGCGCCTGCCGTCTTGTCTCATTGAGCTCGAACAGACGTGAGCCCATGCCCCGGGCCATTGCATCGCTGTCGCGCTTATCCAGCGCTTCAACCTGCTTGCCGTAAGCGAACGCCTTGATGCTGGCGTTGGCCTGTTGGATCTGAGGGATCTTTGTCCCCAGCCACTCAGGATCAATCGTGTCAAAGCCAGACTCTTTGGCCGCTTGTTCCTCAAGCTGCTTGAAGCGCAGGGCCTTTGTCTTGGCAAACTCCGCCTCTGACACGCCTTCAGGCGGGGCACTTGTCAGAACCGGATCACGTGTCACCAGCACCGGCAAGGTGCGGTTGTATTGCTCAACGCCTGCATCCGCGACTGAGCTGTTGACGAAATCCCTGGTCTGCGGACGCAGCGCCCCAATAAACGCCTTGGCCTCGTCATCGCCACGGCGATAAGCCTCCAGCATTTCGGGCTGGGCCATGATCGTGGCCCGTTCCTTCGCCACCTGCCCACTGACGTAGGCGTCGTATACCGGCTTGGCGGTCTTGACGAAGTTGTCGAGGAACGAAGCAATCTGCTGATACGGCAGGGCCGCGTTACGTCCGGCCTGCTCAGGCGAGCGGTAGTCGCGCAACGGGCCGCTGGGCCCGACGTTCACGATCTGGCGCTCACCGCTGTACATCAGTTGCTCTCGGCTCGTCCGTTGTTTGCGAAGTTCTTGGCGGCCTCCACGTTGGTGAAGAACCGCACAATCTGCTGCGACGTGCAGCGCCAGATCGCCATGTAGGTGTACTGAGGATCGGCGTCCTCAACACGCCAGACGTTGGGTGCAATCTGGCCGGCGTCCATCAGTACGCCTTCTTGCCGCCGCCCTTGGAGCCCTTGCCCTTACAGCTTTTGCCGGCCATTGCTTGAATGGTGTCAAGTACATCCCGAGGGTAGCTCTGTGTCACGCGCTTCGGAAGACTTCCTTGCCCAAATACATGGTCTAGTTGGCGCGAGCATTAAAGAAATGCTTCAGTCAGATGATCCACGTGAGCGCCTCGCGGGGATACAGGCAGGGATGCGTTTCCTCAAAGACAACAACATCACGACAACTATCGAAGCGTCTGTCCCGATCCAAGACATACGCGCCGCGATGCCTACTCCAGAGGAGCTGGAACGTCTCATGACCATGACTCCCGACTAATGCTCAACATCAACTGCATCGAACCCGAGCTGATCAAGGTCTGCCTAACCGAAGACGGGTTCACCAACTGCTGCTTCGTCACCAGCCACCACCTGGCTCAGGAGAAGGAGAAGCAACTCAGGCAGGCAAATCTCCGCGACGCTCTCTCCGCTCTGAACTGACATGGCAGTCCGCGCAAAAGTCGGCACCGGCGCTATCCAGCGCAAGGAGCCCGTCCACCACAAGACCACCCAGGGCTCAGGCCGCGGCAGTAAGCCGAAGCGAGGAAAGAAGGCCTACCGCGGTCAGGGGCGTTAGTTCACCTTCCACGGCATCGTGCCGTACTTGAGAGCCAGCCCGGTGTACGTCGCGTGCTTCGGGTGGCTGTCATGGTGCCGTCCGTCCAGTCTGTACAGCTTGTCCAGCCACTGGAGCCGCCGCTCGTCCTCAATGCGCCACTTGGGGTCGTAGGCCATTCGATCACTTGCCATATGGCAAGACTAAATCCAGCTATAGGAGCCCCCAGCGTCCGCCATGCGTGCCTGCTCGAGGGACATGCCCATCGCGGCTCGGTCCGCGGTCATCAGCACACGGCCGCGGAAGTCAGCGACTTCAGCTTCAAGCATCTCCTGCAACCGGGCCTGCTGTTGTGAGCGCTGGTCCTGCGCGGCCTGTTGCTGGAACCACTGGATGCACATCGCCCAGGCATCCAGGCGGTCATCGTGCAGCAAGCTGCCGCGATCCGCTGTGAGGCGGGTCATTTGATAGAAGAGGCTGTAGGAGCTGTCCTTGTCCTCGACAGCAGCCTTCAGCAGTTCTGCATCAGCTTCAACGACACGTCGATCCACCACCATCCGGTGGGTCTGCATCACCGGGGCCAGGGTGTCGATGATCCGCAGCTCCTTGCGTTGGTTGGAACGGATCGGTTCCACACGGCACTGCGCCCCGGCCTTCACCAGGTAGGGCTTGAGGAGCTGGGCGTACACCTCGAGTCCGCCGAAGTTCGTCTCGACCAGGATCTCGTTGACGTGGTGCTGCTTGGCCAGGGAGGCGATCTTCTGCCACAAGCTCTCGCCAACGCCCCCCAGGCGACCACCTGACTCCATCAGGTAGTAGTTGCCAGCCCATGCTTTGACGATGGCCCAAGCGAACTCGTCAGAGCCCCCACCGGAGGGGTCAAGGGCCATGACGGTGGGCACCTCTCCTGCGGGCACTGTGCCCTCAACTTGAGCTGGGCGGTAGAAGCGCGGGTCATGCGCCATCCCCACACAGGGCAGGTCATCCAGAGCCAGGTGCTTGGCCTTCTCGTAGACCACCACCTCAGGGAGGTATTGATCCACGGTGGAGACCATCAGGTCAGCACAGCGCAGCGGGTAGCGCTCGATGTCGCTGAGGGTGGCATCCAGGAGGAACTGAAGCTTCCACTGCATGGGCGACATGGAGAGCTCACGTTGGAGCAGCTCGTCGTCGCTGAAGCGGGTGTCAGTGGGCCTGCCATTGGCTTGACCGACACGGCGTTCGATCAGCGGGGCCAGGGCGCCTTTGTAGGGGGTGGTGTCAGCGGGGACTCGAGCGGGCCACATCCGCATCGAATAGTTGAGCTCGCGCTGCAGAGCGAAGTAGATCGAGTCAGTGCTGCTGTGTGGCGTGCCGAGGTAGACGATCTCGGGGCCACTACCGGGTTTAAGGATGGCCTCGAGCTCGTTCAGGGACCCGCGGAGCTTCTCGCGCTGCACCTGCGTCAGACAGGTTTGGGGGGTTTCACAGTCGTCCACCAGGATCGTGCTGGCACGGGAGCCAGTGATCTGTCCTGTGATTCCCGCAGCGCGGACACTCGGGCTCTGCTCGATGTTGCGGCAGGTGCCGACGTCGAAGTTGATCCTCGAGTAACGCCCGTCATGGGAGTCGGGCTCCATGTGTTTCAGCCAGGACACCCGTCCGATGGTCTGGAGCATCCATGCCGTCATGGCCTCAGCACGGGACATGGAGGCGGAGATGACGAGGATCTTCTCGTCAGGGTCGTGATACAGCTTCCACAACAGGTACATGGCGGAGAGGGTGCTCTTGCCACAACCACGGAAGGCAGCGATCACCCGTCGCTTGGGTCCGTTCTCCAGGTAGTCACAGATCTGTAGCTGTACGGGTGTGGGTGCATCAGCCATTAGCAGCTCACGCATCAGGAGCGTGATGAACTGCGGCAGGGGGATGGCTTGTTGAGTCAAAGCACCGGGAACGGCGAATCAGGGGCAATCATCATTTGCTCCTGCCACTTCTGATAGGCCCAGGGATTCCCGCCTTTGACCTTGACGCGCTCTTGCTCAGGGATCTGCGGGTAAATCCGCAGGTCTGTTGGGGCCAGCTTTAAGGCACCTGTCGGTTGCACAAGGAACTGCTCAACCTGGCGCTCAGCTGCTGAGCCACTACGAATTGATCCGTCATACGCACTGGGTGGTCCAGCTTTCTGACGAGCAGCTTCACGAAGCCCATCTGTCTCTTGATCAATGAAGAGCAAGGCCATTGGCTAGGCGTCACCAAGCACAGCGAGCCTAATGCCACCCCTCAACGCTTGCCACGTGTCCTCCTTCGCTTCTTCACCACCTCCCCTCCAGAAGCCTCAGGAAGGGTCCTCCGCTCCTCCTGCAGTAGTTCCACCAGCTCAGGCCTACCAGGGGGTTCTCCTGGGCCTCCTAGGGCTGGATCCAGAAGCTTCGCCCAGTCCAACCCATCCGTCATCCCCTGAGCCTTGCCACGTGGCAATAGGTTGACACACGTGCATAGACTCACAAGTGATTCACGTGTGCAACACCCTTAAGGCACAGCAGCGTCACTCAAGTGCCTCAAGGAGTAACACCCCATAACTTCGGAGAACAAAATCCGAAACAGCCCAATGACCCACTCGAAACTCGAGTGGCTCACCGGGCCCGGGAGGGCCCTAATCTTTTTCTATAGACAACACGTGTGTTAATCAAACTGTCATTCAGAATGTTATTCCTTAACTAATCACATGTTAATCACGTGCTATTCACGTGTTGCACGTATGTGAAAACCTATGTAGCCCACTACTGCAGATAAAGAACACATAGCAACACACCTGCGTCACTTGTGCTTCACTCCGTGATTCACTTGTGCGTAGGCCCTCTCAATCCCGTTGCAATCCCGTTGCTAATTCCCGTGGGGCTGTACATACGTGTGTGTGACCGCACGTCCCCCATGGGGGTCCGTGCTTACCCAGGGCCTTACGAGTTGCTTCCCGTGGGTGCAACAGCCCAGTCCCTGACAGGGTTTGCACTCGATAGGCAATCGAGTGCAGCCGCAACTCCTCCAACTGCAGCCGTGTTGTGCTACACTTCTCACATACGATTGCAGCCCTTATTGCATACAAATTGCAGGCGACCCTGCATCACGTAACTGCTGCGAATCAGCTGCACCACGAGTGCACCACAAGTGCAGTGGGTGAGTGATGCGGGAGTGCTGCGTTAGGTGATGCGGAAGTGCTGATGAATGTGTGTCGTTAGGTGATGGGGAAGGAGGGAAAGGAAGGGCCCTGCCGGGCCCGGTCAGGCACACGTGAGCGAGGGGGCCTGTGTGGTGTACCTGGTGGGTACCAGGGAAGGGCTGGGAGGGGTGTGGATGTAGTGACGGGCCTGGGGCCTGTGTGAGGGGTGCCACGGGCCGTGCAGCGGGTGTGTGGCGTGGTGGTGGCAAGTGGTGTGAGGCGAGGGTGAGGGCTGGTAGTGGCTGGTGTGTTGCGGTTGCGTTGCACTTGACTGTTGACAAGTGGCAATGGTGTGTGCAGGATGGTGATGCAGCTGCGTGATGCGGCTGCGATGCACCTTGTATTTGCACTGATGAGCACCACCACCACCACACGCACCACCACCTACCGGGAGCTCGTGCAGCAGTTCTGCCACTGCCTCGAGATCCGTCGCCGTGATGACGGCAGCACCTACTGGGCCGCGAACCGTGAGTCCCGGCACTGGGATGAGGAGTTCGAGTCTGTGATCCGTCAGCTGCACGATGGTGAGCTGCCGAACGACTGGCGTTACGGCGAGATCGCTCGCATCGCTGGGGACCTGCTGGACCTGCTGCAGGAGGCTGAGCTGGCCGGTGATGAGGATGCCTGCCCGACTGATCTCGCTGATGAGATCAACTGCGAGGCTGATCCGTACCGCAGCGAGCTGCTGGCGTGGCTTGAGATCGGCGAGCGGTGGACGTCACGTGAACCCAGCGAGATTGAACCGACCGGCGACGTGTACACGCTCGTACAGCAGCTGATGACGCAGGAGCGCCAGTGGATGGCGCAGGAGCTGGCCTGGCAGTTCGAGAGCCTGGCAAACGAGCGCTCAGCCTCTTAGTGGCTTTGTATTGCCACTCGGCAACAGTCAACACAGCACACCTTGCAACTACTGATCAATGACTAACACTCTTTATCGCACCATGGCTTACGGCTACCGCAGCGGTGAGCTGTTCACTCGCTACGGAATCTGCACCGATCGACTGGGCTACGCGCAGGGCTCCTACGAGGCCCTGGTGGGCGATCCCGAATACGACGGAGCGGTGTTAATCGAGGGCGAGGGCCCAACGTGGCGACTTGTCAGCCAGTGCGGCTTGCACGATCACGAGGTGTGGCAGCCGCAGCGTGGCCTGTTCCGCATTGAAGCGATCGCCTGACGCCCCTACGGAGGCCCTACGGGGCTTCCCTAGGAGCCTCATCGGCTCCCTATTTGCACACCTTGCAATGCCTGCCATGACCGTGATTCTCCGAAAGCTCGACAAACAGGGCCAGCCCGTTGATCTGCTGATGAATGACGACAGGAGCCTGTCTCGTGCTGATCAGCAGCAGTGGGCTGCAGCGCTGAACCGCTATCTGGTGAGCCAGGGGAGCCAGTTGCACGCCGTGTACTTGGTGAAGGCCTGACGCTCTATTTGCACACCTTGTAACTGCCGAATCATGCCGAAACTCACCACAATCCCAGCCGCAACGCCAGTGCAGCTCTGGCCGGTCGAAATGGCTCCCAGCGCTCAGCTGATGGCCGACATACGGGCCGGGATCCGCAGGCTCGATGCCCTAGGCGCCACGGGTCACGCTGATTGCTGGGTGCAGGAGCTGCACGATGTGGCCGGCTATCCCATCGAGCGCCGGTGGACTGCTGGGGCCCTGCGGCTGATCGAGCGGGACGTGATCCAGGCCGAACTCGAAACCGGCGCCTGACGGCTGCACGGAGGCCCTACGGGGCTTCTCTGCAGCCCTCACAAGCTGCTGTATCGCACACCTTGGATTGTTTTGAAATGTCTTATCACTCCTTTGCCACGCGGAAGCCCAAGAGGCTCACCATCACAGTCTCTTACATGACCTTTGAACGTGTCCAACAGCTCGCCATGGAGCAGGGTCGATCTGCCTCAAATTTGGCGTGCTATTTGATCGACAAAGGCCTCGAGCTTTTCAAGTGGGAGCCAAAGCAATGAAAGCTGCTGCTATTTGCTGCGTTGTGCTGCTATCTGCTGCACCTTGTGCAGCTCAGATCGGCAACACCGACTGCAGCCAAGACGTGATGGGTAACTGGCAATGCCGCAGCCTGAAAGGCAACTTTCAGCTGTACAAAAGCCCGTTCAAGCCGGACACCTGGGAGATGGTGCCGACACCGG
>Ga0222712_10000799_pt1 | contig 40216 bp, 60 predicted proteins | sample C33_657DmetaG_FD_165043 | JGI IMG/M metagenome (GOLD analysis project Ga0222712, IMG submission 165043) | Estuarine water microbial communities from San Francisco Bay, California, United States - C33_657D | ecosystem: Environmental > Aquatic > Marine > Unclassified | place: USA: California... | reverse complement strand
AGTTTGTCCATGAGCATTTATAGCATGAAGGGGGGCGAATATGCGAGTTCTACTGCTACCTCGCGCCGGAGCCATCAGGGACGTTATCGGGTTTCGGCCAGGATTCGAGCCGGTGGGGGGGGGGGGCTGGTCAGTGTGCGCTCACATTTATTTATGTTAGTCATCACTCACTAACGCTGCGCCGCACCATACCCAGTTAGCGCTTACTAACATGTGCCTGACTACCGGCCGGCAGCTGGTCTCGCCTTGTAGGTCATCCTGGGCATGCTGGTTAGATCATCGGGCGCAATGCTCCGGACATGGCCAGCATCGAGCCATGCTGGCATGAGACCGCCGATCGGGGATAGGCACCTAGCATCCTGCCAGCTCGCATGCTGGCCACGTTGTGGGCATAAATTAGCGTTAGGTCAGACTTCGGTGCGCTTTGGTGCGCTTTGGTCAGTATGGTCAAATTACGTCAGATTATGCCACATTGGCCTAGGTAGTCAGACAGACAGTAAGTAGTAGTCTTATAGAGTATAAATAATAGTCTTATTTCGAGACTGTCTTAGCCAAAAAAGTATGCGGTAATTTGACGGTGCTTCTCGAAAAGCGGCATAAACGCATCGAAATGTGATCGAAGCTTGACCTAATGTTATGCCTGATTAGTCCTATTGATTAGTCGCAATGGGCAACGATTAATTGTCACAAAGTGACGCTAATGGGCACAATGTGACGTTTCATAGAGCTATTGATTTAGCCTGATAAGACACCATATTAAATACCTGACTGCTAAATGCGTGATTCTATAGGACTATTAATTTATTGTAATGTGTAGTCTAATCAGGCATAGGGATTGCATATAGTTGAGCATGGCGCAATGGGCGCTAAACCACAAAGGTGAATGAAAATGGAACTGTTCAACGTCTGGAAAGATGGGCAATGTGGGAAAACCACTGTTATAGCGAATGACATGAACGATGCGCTTGATAAATTCTGTCAGCGTTGGCAGTACGTCGACCATGCTGATTATTGCCAAGAGCATGAATTGTCCGAGTCGGATTTGAATATCGAATCCGTTTCTAACCGCTAAACCAAAAAGGGGAATGAAAATGAAACAGTACGAAATTGAGATAAATAAAGGCAATGCTCGTAATACTGTTTTTTGCACAGCTAAATCACTTGAGATTGCATTGGCTGCTGTGCGCGATGCTTATGCGCCGCAATATACCGTTAGCTCAAATCCAATTGCTGAGCGCGTAGCACATTATTGCTACGCTGAAATAGATGCATCAATGATCTAGCCGTTAGCGTCCTGGGTCAGCGCCCAGGGCAGTACCGACTGACCAACCAACCAAAAAGGGAAACATCATGACTCCACTACAAGCACTAAAACACCATGTATCCGGAGCAATTGCTCGTTGCGAGAAGGATGCAATTGTTGAAAAGCGTGCCAATACCATAAAAGCACGTCTGGTTATTGGGAGTAGGGCTTACGCTTTAATCACTGGCGACATTTGGGAAATGAACGTGTTGCTTAGTCCCGGACAATCCGCGAGCAAGTCATTGATAAGCACAGCAGCAGAATACCGCGCCAAAGCGGAAAAGCTTATCCGCGATGCGGATCGTTTGATCGAAGCGTCAGAATTGTTGAAACGATAGCCGTTAGCCTAATGCCCATCGGGGCATTGGAGTAACTGTTAAACCTAACCACAACAAAGGGGCAATCATGCGCAAGATACCTAAAGATCAATATTTTGAACTGTACGTTTTCTGCATGGATTATCACTCCGGGCAATGGTCGCGTGGTTATCGGATTTTGTCCAAGTTAGGACCGGCGCAAATGTCAGATCGGTTTATCGCTGAAATGCGCCAGTCTGAAATGTATCAATATCTCGAATCGAAATACGCGAACGCAGTATAAACCGCGCCGGCCGGCCGCCGGCACATGAAAGGGAAAATCATGGCAAAAGACCTGTATCAAGAAGTGACCGATAAGATTCTCGCGCAGATGGAAAAAGGGACTGCGCCCTGGGTTCGCCCGTGGACTGGAACCGATGGCGGAATGCCGCATAACGCAATCAGCGGAAAAGCCTATCGCGGTATCAATATGATGATGCTGTGGGCACCTGCCGGCGCAGATGGCAATGGATGGATGACCTACAAACAGGCGTCTGACGTTGGTGCACAGGTACGCAAGGGCGAGAAAGGATCAATGATCGTGTTTTTCAAGCCTTGGGCAATCACTGATAAAAACGACCCTGACAGTAAATCACGCATGGTGCCGATTTTGCGATCATTCACGGTTTTTCATACTTCTCAAATCGACAGCGTGCCGGATAAGTATTTGCCGGTCGCAGTCGCTGAAATGCCAGAACCGGAGCGTATTGCACGGGCCGACAAGCTCATGTCGCAAGCAACCGTCAATCATGGTGGTGATCGCGCCTTTTATCATACCGCAACCGACGCAATAACTCTGCCACAAATGGCACAGTTTGAAAGCGTAGCAGCCTACTACGCCACTGGATTGCATGAGCTTACACACTGGACAGGCGCGAAGGGCCGCTGCGAACGTGAATACGGAAATCGTTTCGGGGATACAGCCTATGCCCGCGAGGAGCTTGTAGCTGAAATGGGAGCCGCGTTTCTGTGCGCTCATGCCGGTATCGAAGGGCGATTGCAGCATGCTGAATATCTGGCTAACTGGATACAGGTACTCAAGAATGACAAGCGGGCAATCGTGGTGGCCGCTGGCGCAGCACAAAAAGCCGCTGATTTTGTGCTTGGCGTCAAATTCGAGACTCAGGCAGTTGTCGCAGCATAAATGAAACGACCGGCTTTCGCGCTAGGCGTGAGTGCCGGTCAAACTCCGAAACCAGATTATAACTTAAAGGGAATTATCATGAATCCAGTATTTGACGATCAAGACAATGCAATTCTTGCAAGGCGCGTTGCGCTTTGGGATGAAATCATCGGCCCGCGTGTCGGCGACTTTTGCCGATTGATTGACGGCACAACGCGCCGATTTACACATGACTGGGACGACAGCATACAGACAAGCTCCGCGTTTCAGCCTGGCGATCAATCGTTCTATTTCGGCGATGGTTACATGAGTTTTTCGGGTTCTCTTGATTCTGCAATACCGAAAACGGAATTTGTTCCGACCGATGAAACGCTAGACGGTTCCGCGTGGTTTTTCCACAACGATCACATGCGGGCGCATAACGGCGTGTATTTCAAGGTTCCGTGCCGCGTTTTCGCGCAGGTGCAATTATGAGCAAATTCACGCCGGGCAAGTGGACTGCAAGATGCCGCAGCGCGTCTGATGGTTCGCTTGTTGTTATGAATGAGCTATTCGATGAGATATGCGAAATCAGAGAAAAAGCATACCGCGTGTATGGCGAAAGAAACGACGTTGATATGACAAACGCCGCGCTAATCGCCTCCGCGCCGGATTTGTACGCCGCGCTGTCAGAATTGATTGCTGAGCGCGAAAACGATTTTCACCACGACACCGAGGGATTTAACATGGCCCGCGCCGCGCTCGCCAAGGCGGACGGAAAATGATTACGCCATCCAAGGTAATCGCAAATCCGCGCCTCGGCTGGCCGTTCGGCAAGGCGGTCAAAAATCCACCTCCGCCTAACGTACCGCCAGCGCCTTACTGACACTGGGAAACCCAATGGATGCACTAATGCAATGGATGCTCTACGCGCCGATCTCGGAGGTTACAAGCTGGGTCTGCGCGATTTTCGCAATCGTTTGTATTTGGATAATGGAGAAATGACATGAGCATCTTAAACACTTCAATCGAATGCACCACAACGCCAAAATACTCTTTTGAAAATCCGCGCACGGTTACTGTGCGATTGCAAATTAACGGGCGTCTAACGAACGCCTACCATTTGATTCAATCCGCATGCACCGATGCAGGAATACAAGTCACGCGCCGGCAAAAGGGTTACAGCAACAAGGGAGAATTGGATAATCTCGTTTCTGCAGGATTGCTTGAAGTACGGTATTCAGGCCCGCGTGGCGGTCAACGATGGTTTGCTACGCTTGCCGGCATTGAAGCATGTGAAACCGTTGAAAATAAGGAAACGACATGCTGACCCTGAAAGAAGCCGCCGCAAAGGATGGCGCATTTAGCGCCAGGTATCTGCAAAAGCTCTGCCGCACCGGGCGGATCAAGGATGCCATCTGTCACGCGGGCACATGGTTCCTTGCCGATGATTACACGATCATCGAGAGCAGCGCGACGAAGGGCAGGCCGAAAAAGCAGCGACTAGAGCCGCGCACGCCAGTCTAGGCTTGGTCGCGGTTCCCGATCTGGTTCAAGAACTCAGGGGGCGCGTATTTCAGCGCCCTTTCTCTTTCGCTTTGCGCCATTCTCGCTTGCAAGGCGAACCGGCCATCGAACGCATGGGGATTTACCGCGTATTTTGTCGGCAGCGCCCCTATTCTCTCTTTGCCGCCAGTGGCACGCACCCATCCTAGCGTTTCCAGCAATGACCAGAACTCGCGCCGCTGCGCAATGGTCAGCTTCGCACGCCGTAGCCTTGTCCATTTTTGCGCCAGGGTTGACGCGTTGACCTCAATCAATCCGCGAGCTAGGACAAAATTGCCGAAGTGCTTCGCCAGTGAGTGCATTGGCGATTGCCCCATTGTGACATTGTAGAAATTATTACCGTGGGGATAAACAACATGCTCAATCCATCGCCAGCATTGCTCCGCTATTGGCAGTCCGATTTCCGCCGATGGCACATGCTGGCCGCGATCCGCATCATCGATGCATTGCGCGGTAATCATCAATCGCCCGAACAATCCGGGGTATTTCCCGATTGACGACACGAGGCCATCATCGCCGCCTGACTTCATCGCCTCCTTTGCCCACTTCAGCTTTGTGGACATAAAAGACTGCGCTTCGGGCGATAGGACGGTAGGATTTCCACGCGGTTCCATTGCCAGCAGGTTATCTACGATGTTGTGCCAACGACGAACGGCAGATATATCGTAGTTGCCGGAGTCGTCGCCATCGATGGCATCGCGGGCATGGACGATCATAAAACGCTGCAACATGCCATCAGCGCCCAATTTATCCGCTATCTTGCCGAGAACCATCGGTTGAATGCCTCCGAGGATGCAACCTGACCACGACTTGACGAGATAGAATCCGCCGCCCACTCGGTCAATGGGGCGCTCTTTGCTTTCGTAGAATGATAGGTACGCGGGTCTATCCTGATCCTTGCCGTTACTGAAAGCGTCGAATGATCCAAACCAGCCGGCAAGCTCATCCTTGAAGATGGCAATTTTCCCGCGTGGATTCTCTGCGTACGTTTTCGCAACAGCTTGCAGGGTGGCGTCGTCAGTCCAGAGGCGCTCGCGTGGCGGTTTCTGCGGTTCCTCCGGCATTTCAATCGACTGTTTTTTTGCAGCTTCGCGGTAGTATTGTTGCATCGCATTATCGTAAACCTTCGCCTTGTGCCCGTAGGCAACCCAGGCCATTTCGTCTTTGGAGATAAGCTCGTTCGCCTTTGACCGGAATCGATGCGTTGCAGCATCGAACGCCGGCCCTTTGCCGGTCGAGGCTAAACCGACGACAGCGCCCCACAAAATTGGATGCTCTTTCCAGACACGCCCTAAATCCTCACCATCGGCCCCTTGAGGGCCTTTCTGCATCTGGACATAGATACCGTGGCGGATGCAGGATGCTGCGACTACAAGGCAATTCAGGGCCAGTTGAACAGGGTCTGTGCCGATCACCCTACTTTGGTCAAACACGAACGGCGCAATCGCTGGCGGCAGGGCATCCGGGCGAACGGGAGGGACAGCATTCCCGCCCCATAGGTCAACCGGGTCTCCCCAATCTTCGTCCGGGTCTTTTGATACCCAATTGGGACGTTGATACTCGCCTGATTGAATATCGCTGAAATCAATAATCTCAGCGCCAGCCGGAGCGTAATCATCAGGTGGCGGAACTTCGGATAAATACGCCGGTTGAGAATCCTCAGAGGCATCATCCATCACCTCGCCGGGCGTCACCGCTTCGGCATTCTCCACCGGCAAAAGGGTGGCGGCAGCGACAGGCATAACTGGCAACTCAGGAGGGATGGCCTGAGAAGGCGAACCAGCCGGAGGAGCCTGCGCCGCCGCCGTTGTGATTTTACTTGGATTCGGTATGACTTGGGTGCGTGGTGTGCCGTCAACGTCGCCAAGCGCGAATTCCCGGAACGCTCCAAACGCGCCTTCGCCCATTGCGTTGAACCGATCAGCGCCCATGAAGTCGCCGCCAGCCATGCCGGTATCAATGAACTTGACTTCGGCGGCATCGCAGGCAATCTCCAGCGCCAATGATTTTGCCGATTGCAGACCTTGAACGGTAGCAGCAGGCCAGATCAACACATGGCTTTCGTCAATCTCGCGCCTGCCTTCGTTGCTGTAGGCATGCTGTAGGTCGATCACGCGGTAAATCTCGCCCACGAGCCGCTGCGTGGCCTCAACGGTCGCAGGCTCAGAGACTATCAGGAGGCGCGGCTTTGTCGCGGGGGCGCTCATGGAAACATCCTTTGTTGCCGCTGCGCGTTCTCGATGCGTTCGCAGGCAATGGCGAAGTATTTAGGCTCTATCTCCACGCCGATGAACTTGCGCCCGAGGTTCATGCAGGCTACGCCCGTTGTGCCGCTGCCCATGAAGGGGTCGAGGATGGTTTCGTTATCTTTTGTCCATGACCGCGCATGGTCGATGGCAAGCCGTTCGGGGAAGATTGCCGGATGGTCGTATGCGTCTTTGTCAACCGCCGATTTACCGTAACCGACCTCGTAAATCCATACGTTCTCTGCGTTGCGCTCGTCTTTGCCGGTTTCGTATTTCATCGGCACAACTAAGCCATCAGCCTTTCGATAAGACGACGCCTTGCTGACAATCCTGTTTTCTTTGACGGTTGGAACTCGAAAGATGTTCGTCGTTTTCGGTGTGCCATTACTGAGAATGAACATATACTCGAATACCTGCGAATAGCGCGATTTGTCAGGAAACTGAAAGCAGTTTTTCCAGTAAATCATCGTGTCATGGAGTCGCAGACCGAGTGATTTGAAATATAGAGCCTGCGTAAACGATGTGCCGGACTCGCTCCCATCAATAACCGAGTCGCCAACAACCCAAACGATTACGCCGCCATCCTCCAAGCCTTTCGACAGGGCAAGCGCAATTCCTTCAAAATCCCACGCGTGTCCACCGTATTCGCGCAAATTGTCATACGGGGGCGAAGTAATCACCGCGTCCACCTTCGGCAGCGTCGGGAGAATTTCAAGGCAGTCGCCCAAGTACAGCGTGGCGTTGCCGATGACCACCGGGCTATTCATTGTCCAAATCCAGCGACTTGATAGCGTTAAGCGTTCTGCCGCGCTTCCAGACAACAAGCACGCCAATTTTCCTTGCTTCAGTGTATCCAAGGCCATTGGCGATATTGCGACAGTCCATGTCCTTGCACATCTGCGGTTTTGTTTCTTGGATAGTGCAGCCGCTATCGCCAAGATAAAAGCAATCGCCATCGGCTTTATGGGCAAGCATTAGCTGTCCTGCATCGCTCTGATGCGGTTCTGTTTTATACAGATAAGGGTTATCCAAAGGCAACAGCCTGACTGCATCCCCATGACAACACAGCGTACACCCATTGCAAGGGACGGCGCTCATTTCTCATCGTCCAGATTCAATGACCGGATAACCCGATAATCGGCGCACCGGGCGATGGCAATCTTCATGCGAACGTCGTCATGGCGCAGCGGCGTCCAGTTCGGTTTCGGCATATCCGCTTGAGCCTGCTGCTGAAGCATCGTCTGGACATACTTCTGATGGGCGTTACCGCCGAGTTTGGACATTGGTTCCCTCCAATGGATTGCTGGTTAAGTTAGACTGAAGTGTTCTTCGGTGTTGCCCCATTGCATTGCCATCGCGTCAGCAATACCTTGGAAAGTCTTACTACGTTCTTTCCAGCGATTGGGGCCAGGTGGCATACGATGCACTCTAGCCTCACGTCCCTCTACAATATTTGTCGGGATCAGTTTTGGAATCCCTTTCAACCATAGACAGGTAGCCTTTGTTTCGCCGTGTCCGAACTGCCACGGATGGATAATCTGATCCGGCTTGCGAATCTTGCTGCTGATAATGCTGATTAAGTTTTCGATGCAGATTTTATCTATTGGAGCGTCCATTAACGCTTTAACAAAATCAAGCGCCGCCTGCTGCCTTCCATCCGCTATCTTTTCCGCGAAGTGTCTCGCTCCACTGACAGCTAAATGTGTACATGGTGGATGCGCTATCATCATGTCAAAAATATGGCCTAACTTTCCAAGAACATGCCGTATATCTTCTTGATAATGGAACCCTAGATTAGACTCGCTAGGCAATACATCGCAACTTCTCGCATCATGTCCTGCGCGGATAAACGCATCACGCACAGTTCCTGAAAATTCGCATGCAACTAGAATTCTCATAATCAGATTGTGAGTCGTGCCATCTGCTTGTGTCGCGCTGACAAGTATCGCTTGATTTCGTCCACCGCTTGCTCAGACCCTTTGGCGATGATCGCCTTGTATCCAAGCCGGTTCATTTCGGCAGTGAAGTTGATCTGTTCATCCGTTGCAATGCTGCGCTGATTGCGCTTAAGTTCGATGAACATGCCGCCGAACGGATGCACTGGAACCGCCAAGAACATATCGCTAGCGCCTTTCCTGAATCCTTCGCTGGTCATGTATGCCATCAGTCGTTCAGGGTGCGCCGCCTTCGGCAGCAACATATTAGCGTTTGGAATGCTGAACAGCGCCGGCCGTGGCAGGTTATACGTCGCGCACGCAATCGACCACCACTTCACAACAATGACTTGATGGTCGTGCTCTGTAGGTTCCTCGCTCGGTCGCCAGCTCGCCCGCGCATTGCCGACTTCTCGGACGGTGGCATCTTCTTTTCCGCCAAGCCACGAACATAGTCTATCAGCGCCGTTGAGCGCAATATTTCGTTCCCGCTTACTAAGATTGCTGTCAAGTTTGATTGCTGCCACGACTCCCCCCGAAATTGATTAGAATGCTCCTGCGCGTAAGTGATCTTAACGGCAGGGCCGAACTCGTTGCGAAAAGCGTCAACTATCGTAACGCATTGCGGCCAGTTGCGCTTTGTGAATGCGGGCGTCACTCGAAAATCCCGATTTGCTTGTTTGCGACTTCTACGGCAACTTTGCTTTGCTTGTTTGATTCCCGGCATCCCGGCGAGCAGTAGCAGACAGCAACCTGCACACGCTCATAGACGATCATGCCGCAGCAGGCGCAGCGGTATTTGTAGTAGGTCATTTTTTCGCCTTGAATAGCCCGTTAGTATGGAACTGGATAAATACTTGTCGCTGGTATGGGATACCTAGCTTTTTCCAGTTGCGCAAAGTTTGCAAACTGACCCCGAGAGCATTCTTTGCGTTCGTCGGAGTCCCGTACTTTTTGATGATCTGATCGTGTGTCATGTGGGCAATTTACACGATGCAAAGAAACTTTGCAAATATATCTTGACAGATGCAAAGATACTTTGCTAACCTGATTTCGCAGTACGGTGAAATTCAACTTTCAAAAGGGAAATAGAATGATTGAAAACCACATGGTAAGGCCGGCATCTAACTGCATGCCGACACGCTTGCCCGCGACAATCTACGACTCAGACTTTTGGCATGACAATTATGGAATGCTTGAGGAAATGAGCGCAGAAATGGCGTACCTGATGATCTTCGCTACTCTCAATGATAGCGGTTCTGTCATGGCGATTGTGAAACGCATCCATGACGAAGCTCTCAAAATTCAGGGGGAAGAATGAACCATACCATTCGTGAGCAGAAGGCATTGAGAGTGTGCCGCCCTGACGCCAGCAAGATGAGCGAGGAAGTGCTTAAGGCCAAGGCGCGGCACGGCAAGTTGTTTAGCTTTGAGTTTGGCAGCGACTGGAAGCCGCACGATACGCCGGTTCTTACGGCATGGTTGCAGAGCAGGGGAAAGGGGCCGAAATGACCATGCGCCGCCATCTGGTTATATTGGAGCGCACACGGTTCCAGCGCACGGAACGATGGATGGCTATCCTCGGCGCTATTGCCATTGGGTTCATTCTTCGATGCTTTGTTTAATTTTTAACCGCAGCAGAAAGGGACAACATGAAACACTCAGCAAAGACATTTGTAATTTACAGGCAATATTCGTGGGAAGAAAAGGGTCAATACATTATTGACTCGCACGACTACCGCAAGCACCCGAGCGACTCGCATGTGTTCGTGTCCGAAATCGAAGTAGAGTTCGACGCGCCGGAAAACTACGACCCCCGCCCGCAGATGATCGACGCGCTGAAACACCAGCGGCAGGAAATACAGGCCGACGCGCACATGAAATGCATGAAAATCGACGAGGCTATCCAGCAGTTGCTGGCGCTGGAAAACAAGGTGGAAGCATGACTCCCGGCCTGCACTTTGGAGTGCCGATGGGCGATTATTTGGCGTTGCCTGCCGCTGGAAGCTCGACGCTGGCAACGTTGTACAGTCAATCGCCATATCATGCGTGGCACCAGTCGTATCTTAATCCAAGCCGCCAGCCTGAAGAATCCGAACAAGCAGACGCCGGTACGATAGCGCACGCGCTACTACTGGAAGGATCAGAGGATTGCCTGTCAATAATCGACGCTCCCGACTGGCGCACCAAGGCTGCAAAGGAACTCCGCGATGCTGCCTATGCTGCCGGGAAAACTCCGATTCTGGCCGGGAAAATTCAGCCAATACGGGAAATGGTTGGTGTAGTCAGGAGATACATTGAGGCATCGGAAATTGCCGGGATATTCGGAAATGGCAATTCCGAGGTAACAGGACTGTGGGAGGAAAACGACGCACAGTTCCGACTCCGCGCTGACTTCCTATCCGCAGATCAATCCGTAATCCTAGACCTAAAAACGACCGCCACGAGCGCGAATCCTGAAGCATTCATTCGGCAGGTTATCAGCATGGGATACGACGTTCAGGCAGCACTGTATTCCAGAGGCATTGAGAAACTTACCGGCAAGCGCCCGAAATTCGTTTTTCTGGTCGCTGAGAACAAACCGCCGCATGCATGCTCGCTGGTGGGCCTAGCGCCGTCCATGCTCGACTTGGCTGAGCGCAAGGTGGATCAGGCTATCGCGCAATGGTCGGACTGCCTGAAGGCTCGCAAATGGCCTGCGTATCCTACCCGCATCTGTTGGGCCGAAGCGCCATCATGGGAACTGGCGAAATTCGAGGAACGGCAGGCAGGCGTTGACGAACACGGAATCCCTGACGATCTGAATAAACTGTGGGAGGAACAAAAATGAGCATCACATTCCGGCGCGGAATCCGTGAAAATGTTGGCCTGCTAATTGGGCTAATCGGCGCAAGTGGATCAGGTAAAACCTACACCGCGATGCGGCTGGCGGCTGGCATATCTGGCGGGAAGCCTTTTGCAGTGATTGATACTGAAGCTGGCCGCGCCAAGCACTACGCGGATATGTTCCTGTTCGATCATGCCGACTTGAAACCACCTTTCAACCCTGACACCTATGCCGAGGCCATCATTGCCGCAGACAAGGCCGGATATCCGGTAATCGTCGTCGATAGTTGCTCCCACGAATGGGCCGGCGATGGTGGCGTACTGGACATGCACGAAGATGAACTTGAACGCATGGCCGGGAGTGATTGGGGAAAGCGCGAACGGGTGAAAATGGCAGCTTGGATCAAGCCAAAGGTTCAGCACAAGCAGATGATCCAAAAGCTGCTACAGGTTCGCGCTCACCTTATCCTCTGTTTCCGAGCCGAGGAAAAGGTTGAAATGGTCAAGAACGACAAAGGGAAAATGGAGATTGTCCCGAAGAAGTCTCCCACCGGCCTAAACGGATGGATGCCTGTCTGCGAAAAGTCAATGCCGTATGAACTAACTGCAAGTTTCCTGTTGACCGCAGACGCGCCTGGAATACCGAAACCGATTAAGCTACAGGAACAGCACAAGCCGCTATTCCCTCTGGACAAGCCAATCACAGAGGATTCTGGAAAAAGAATTGCGCAATGGGCAGCAGGCTCAGGCGCTCAAAGTTCGCCCCCGCCTGCCGAGACTGGTTCTCTCGCAAGCTCCCCTGTTACTCCCTTTTCAGGGGCGCAGCAGGCGGGAGGCGATTCATATATAACACCGGATCAGTGCGCAACGTTGGATACTTTATGTATAGATAACAATATTTCGCCTACCGCTTTGAAAAAAGCCGCGAAAGTTGAACAGTTAGCCATGATTAAATCAGCCGACTATGATCGCGCACTCGGATGGATTGATGCCGTGCTTACCAATCGAGAAAAAGAAAAGGCGGCGATATGACCACAATCCAAATCGTCAGCAGCAGCATGATCCTCATCACTTTCGAGGTGTGGACATGACCCCGCCGAAGCCGACGCAGGGATGGGCGGTACTAAAAAACGGCGAGATTGATTACATTGCTTTCGGTGATCCAAATAACTGGCAATGCAAAGACCAGTGCATCCCCGTCACCATCCTGCCTGCAGGCGAGGCGACCTTTGTGGATGGGGTGGAGGTTGCGGCACGCTGGTACGAGCAGCGCACGCAGGATAAATACTTCGCCGACCAGATGCGCGCACTCTCCCCGCAGCCGAAGCAGGACGAGGCGACAGAGTTGCGCCGATTTAATGACACTATAAGAAAGGTGTTCGATGACGAGGCGACGAAGTTGCTTGAAGCCACGGTGCGAGAAATCATGTTGCAAGCGCCGATACCAGAACGGCTGTACGAGATCGCTGTAAAGATTGAAACCTACCTGAAGGATCGGGGATGAGCGCAATCAAATCCTTGAAAGTTGCTCTGTCGGCATTGGGAGAACGGGACACTGAAATCGCCAAGCTGAAGCGCCGCATCACGGCTCTGGAGAAAGACCGCGAATTTCTCAGGACAATGCTGCTGCCGAATCAGATCGCGGTGTATAAGGCAGCTATGCGCTGGTACGCGATATGGTCAGGTGACTCTCAAAAGTCAGCGTTCGGCCAAGTGACGAAACTAGCACGCGCCTGCAAGAAAGCGAGGGGAAAATGAGCGAGCCAAGCAAGACGCCGAGAACAGACTTTGTTTCACATGAAAGCGGTGATAGTGAATGGAACCGATCTATTAACCGCTTCGGTAGGATGCAGTCTCATGCACAGATACTCGAAACCGACCTCGCCGCCGCAAACAAATCACGCGACGACTGGTGCGAACTTGTGAATCAGTTGCGGGCGGAAGTCAAGCGCCTGCGCGAGCCGATGCCGGAGCAGGTGTGCAACGATCTAATAGACGAATGGCTGGACAAAGACCCGAAGTGGGTTGACCTAATCCGCCGCGTGGAGGCTTGGCATGCAAACAAGTAGCGTCTGCCCGCACGGCCATCTTGCGCGAAGCTGCGAGATTTGCGAACTGGACGCGCACGCCGCTACGCTGTTGGCGCAACTGGCCGAGGCTGAGAAGCGCATCGCATGGGGAGTAACGGAACGCGGATTGCTTGAGGATTTGCTGATGGAGAAGAACAAGAAGATCACTGAACTTGAAAAGCTGGTCAGTGAGAACGCCGCCGACAGTTTGAAGTGGCGCACGATGTTCCAAAATGAGAGGGATCACATGAACGCGGCGTTGCTGGAGATTGAACGACTCAAGTCAGAGAACGCCCGCCTGCGCGAGTATTGCCGGCCATGCGACCTTGCGGCTGCTGATGCGGCTATTACAAAGGAAACAAAATGATATTCAGAATCTTCATAGGATTTGACGAACGCGAGACAGTTGCATACCACGTTGCAGCGCACAGCATCCTGCGCCGCGCATGTTGTCCGGTCAGTATTACGCCCCTACGCCGCGAATGCCTGCCCATGCTCACCCGCAAGCGTGGCGAACACGATTCCACGGACTTTGCCATTAGCCGCTTCCTCGTGCCGCATCTGTGCGATTACGAAGGCGTTGCGCTGTTCATGGACTGCGATGTGCTGGTGTTGCATGACGTGTCCGAGTTGCTTACAACGGCGATGTGCAACAAGATTCTAGGGGATTACGCCGTGCAGGTCGTTCAGCACGACTATACGCCGAAAGGTCAGACGAAATTCCTTGGGCAGAAGCAGACGAAATACGCCCGCAAGAACTGGTCAAGCGTGATGCTGTTCAACAATGAAATGTGCCGCGATTTAACCGCTGGCTATGTGAACGAAGCGCCTGGCCTAGACCTGCATCAATTCGCATGGACGGACAAGGTAGGCGCTCTGCCGCCAGAATGGAATGTTCTAATAGGAGAACCTGAAAATATGGAGCAAATAAACGATTCGAAGTTACTGCACTACACGCAGGGAACTCCGTGCTTTGCTGAGTATTCCAAAGGGCCGGAAGCCGATCTGTGGTACACGGAGTATCGGGATATGTTGAGGGCGGGATGATGAAAATTCAAAAACTAAGCATTGACGAACCGCAAACTGCATGGGGTGTATTTGTCTGCGAGAATGGGAAAGACTATGTATTCAATGCTGCATATCCGACAAGATCATGGGCATGGAAAAATGTTCTTGGAGCATGGGATTTAGTCCGTGTAGTGAAGTTGAATTTCACTATTGAAAGAAAGAAAAAATGACCAAAATCCCCTACGCCGACCTTCGCCGCGTGTTCCTGTTGGCAACTAAGGAACTGTCCGAGGAGTCGCGCAAGGTGGCGTGGGTATCCGCGCAGAATCGCCCGGTGTCGGCCTGGAATTGTTATGCGGCTATTGCCGATCCTGAATCAGAACCTGCTGGCAAGCCTGCAACTGGATAGCTATGAGTTTAATCATAACTCCAATTAACTTAGACGAAGCTAATGCATTCGTATCCGTTCATCATCGCCATCATAAACCAGTTCCCGGCGCGAAATTTTGTATTGCGGTTTTTGATGACATTGAAACAAAGATTGTTGGCGTTGCTATTGTTGGCAGGCCAGTTGCAAGAATGTCAGACAACGGTTTCACATTGGAAGTGAATCGGCTTTGCACAGACGGAGCGAAGAATGCAGTCAGCAAACTCAAAGGCGCAATTTGTAAGGTTGGATTCGGCCTTGGGTATCTCCGCATCATTACCTACACGCTTCCAAGTGAGGGAGGAGGTTCAATGCGTGCTGCTGGATGGAGACTAGTTGGGGAACGTGGTGGCGGTAACTGGAATGTACCGAGTCGCCCAAGAATAGATACTGCGCATGAACTTCGTGGGCAGAAACTTTTATGGGAATTGACGCCGTAGCTACTTCCGCTCTTCCTCCAGCACGCCGATACAGAAGTTCAACTTTTCTACTACTTTGTCGGCTCGGCTTGCTTCGGACTTGAGAAACCCATCAAGTTCTTTAGAAAGTTCGGCTCCTCGCGTGTCAGCTGCGAGGGTATCGGCGGCAACTTTGGTGGTGCTATCTCCACAGGCTTGAACACGGTTGCCGGGGATGCGCAGCCTGATAGAAGCAGCAACAGCATGATCTACATCACTTTCGAAGTGATCTGCTATGGATAAGCCCGATATGATTGAAGGCCATCCTGAAAGCCGCCTGCTCGTGCGCGAGGGCGAGACTTTCGCTGAACCAGCCAACGTCACTGACTACAAGAAGCTCTATCACGCCTGTTCGCAGAGCTACGTCAAGGACATTGAGGAGGCGCAGAAGTTACGAGAGGACGCGGGGAGGTATCGGCATTGTCAAAAGCACGGATTCCCTATTTGTGGGCCGCAATGGATTTGCTACAGTGATTACGGTTGTTTTGCAGGAGATACTGCTAATGAGGCAATCGACGCAGCGATGAATGGAAATTGACCGGTCTTGTCAATTATGAGCGCCATGCGTCTTGGCGCTAAATCTGGCGCATTTGGAATACTCAGATGTGTCCACCTATCAAATTCCCGAATAACCTGATCATAGGCTAACCCTGACGCCATCACAGCCCTCACAACATCATTTGGGGTCATCCCCGGCACTCTGATGTCAGCAGCGCAACCAAGCCTGTGCTGGCTCTTGTCAGAGCTTCCTACGGCATCATTTACAGCTTTACTGCGAAAAGCCGAGTTGACCATCACAGGTCTTCCCCCTAACTGGGTTTTGACCTGCTCAAGGAACAAAGCTAACCGCCCCAGATTTTCGACCTCCCCCGCATTGGGGGTATTGTCCAACGATCTATGATCTGTATGGGTCAACTCGGCAAGGGTAAAATGCTCAGTTAATTGCACGTTCTTCCACGGGGGCTTTCCACGCGGTAGACTTTTCTGTCAGCACTCGCAACACAATCCCCACCGCGCCAATGCAGGTCAGCAACGGCCCTAACTGAGGAGCCAGCGCTAGGATGATGCCTGAGTGATCGCTGATCCATCCCACCACACCAAGAGCCGTAACGCCACCGGAGAACCACAGTGACTTGCTTTGCAGCATATCTTTGATTGCGTACATCAGAAATTACCTCCTACGGGGTTCAAAACGCCAACCGGCGCGTCAGTGATAATTTTTGCACCCTGCTTGATATGACCATTTGTCCAAGGGGATTCGTTGATGGGGCCATAGCATGAGGCAAGCTGTACGTTGTTCACTTTCTTGGCTTGCTTGTCGCAAATGTACCCCCACTGGTTCGACATCCCCGAATCTTTGCCAAGGATGAACGAACGGGGAACCAACGGAGCCACCGCCCAACTCGGCGCTTGCGGGGCTTCTGTGACGGTGCTGAAAAGGCTCCAGACCTTGCCGGGAGGAGCGTCGCAAGAGTTGTTCATTAGAGCAGGGTTCGCTATGCTTCTACCCGTCAGCACAGGGCAGACCGCCATACCCTCTTGGAATTTATTGCCTTTGACCGTAATCATCTTTCCGGTAGGTGTCGAGCCACTAGCCGCACAGAGCGCGTATTCGCCATTGCAGACCATCAGGTCGGCAGCGGTTGCGTTCACACAAAACAAGGTCAGTACAATTAATTTTTTCATTTTTCCAATTTCCCTTCAATGCGCGAAACAGCCTCTAACAGTTTAAATTGCCCTTCGTTCAGCACCGCCACACTGTCCTGCATACTTTTTCGAGCGCATTTAGTGCTTTCCGCATACACCTCAAACTCTAGCCGTGTCAATGCCGCTGCTGCTGTTTTAGCAACCTCGTCGAGTCGTTGCGAATTGGATTTGTAAACTAACCCTACCAGACCCAATACGGCGACCCAAGCGTAATCCAGCGCTGTTGCTAAAAACTTGGTTTCATCCGACACGTTTATTTTCCTTTTTATTCGTGGTTATTTTTTATTTTGGAGCAGTAGGAAGTTCGGCGATCAACTCGGCAAGTGTAGGAACGGTTCTTGTCTTAGCTTGCACCGCCGTTAAGACAGTGTAGCAATAAGCCCACACGTTCGAGCGCCATGCCCTGAGTGCCGCGCCTTCGGTCTGGAACTTCGCAACAGCGGGTTCGTCGGCATAGGTGCAAGCCGTGTAGATGTTGTCGTACCCGGCAGCTTTCGCTGTGGCGTTCAAGTGCGCCTGCACGCCTGCCTCGAATTCCTTCGCCGTCTGCTCAAGTGTCTTCACTGGCGGGACGGGTTCGGAGAACACGCCGTTCGCGTAGTCCCAACCTACTCCGCAGTTAGGGTCAGTAGGTTCCAAAGCGATATGCCCTTCTTGTGGCTCCCATGCACTTATGCCATCCCACCGAGTCGCATTGACGACCTTACCTGTCGCGACATCGACAATCATATATATTTTGCTCATGTTCCCTCCTAATACGAAATTACTATGATTTTTCCGTCACCGCCCGATGCACCGTTCACGTTGACACCACCGCCACCGCCACCGCCACCGGGGATAGTTCCTGCGGTTGGAGCAGTCGCGTGACCGTTTCCTCCATTGCCGCCCCACACCGATTGCCCGCCAGATACGGCGGTGCTTGTCACCATAAACCCACCAGCGGCACCGCCATATACGGTCTCGCCGGGAGCGACGATGTTTTGAACGATGACATTACCGCCCCCCCACATTATCGCCGTTGCCGTTTGGATAGCCCCATCACCTTGATCTCCAGTTTGCCTTGGTCTGCCGGTAGTTAGCACCCCCGAATCTAAACCTCCAGCGGACAACTGACCGCCGCCGATCACATTGCCTGCGGCAGTAGAATAGTCACTACCGCCTGCGCCGCCCCCGTAGGCGTACATCGTCTTTGAGCCACCAGGGTACGAAGTCAGGACAAAGCTGGAATTGCCACCAATAGTGCCAGTGCCCGCAGAACTCGATCTGCCAGCGCCCCCCGTTCCAACGGTCACTGTCTCGGTTGATCCCAAATAAGAAAGGGGCACCCATACCTCATTGTAGGCACCACCGGCACCGCCCATGCCACCGCTAGTGGTACCCGATCTGCCAGCGCCGCCACCGGCACCCCACACCTGAACCCTAGCCCATGTCTGACCGCCAGAGGGCTTTGTCCAAGTGCCTGATGCCGAGAAGGTTTGAACGTCTGGAGTAGAGGCACCGCCAGCGCCGCTGGCCCAAGTTGTCCCGTTTGATTTCAGCACGTTGCCGGAAGTGCTTGGAGCAATCATCTGTACTGCGGTTGTACCGTCCCCAAGCAGTACATAGTTCGCAGTTAGCGTTGCTCTACCAGTACCACCACCAGCAACGGGCAATCCTGTGCAGTTAGTCAGCAACCCACTTGACGGCGTTCCAAGCGCGGGCGATACCAGCGTCGGACTGGTATCCAGCACCATCTTCCCGGTGCCAGTAACCGCATTGGTCAGCGTCACCCCGCCGTAAGTGAGCGCCGCCGACAGCGTAGTAGCCCCCGTTACCGCCAGCGTCGATTGCAGCGTTACCGCGCCGGCCACGTTCGCCAGCCCGCCAACCCACAGCGCCTTGGTTACGCCCAAGCCGCCAGCGGTGCGTATCGCGCCAGTGCCAATAGACGTGGAATCCGTAACCAGCGTGCTATTAATCGCCGTGGCAAACGGGATCGTCCCGCTAGTGGTCGATTGCCCATCTTTCGTTATGCACAGCGTCAGCGCGGTACTCAAATCAGCCAGCAGCGTTGCCCAATCAGTCTCGCTGATTACCGTACCCGCTACAGCCGGATTCCAGCTATTGCTAGGCGCTGCATAGACTCCTGCTCCGTTGAATGCCATAGCTAGTTACTCCTGTTGTCCTTGTTGGGTTGCGATACCTTGCGTCAAAAGTGGTTGATATTGTCTTAATATCCTAACTCTTTCAGCATTTGTATTCGCGTTTTGCATTGCTTTTTCAATGCGATCTGAAACCAAAGACGGGTTAGTCAAAAGTTCATTTGCCATTTGACGATCAATAGCAGAAGTGCCCTTCCCCTGTATCAATCTTGCGGCAAATCGCAAAACCAACCCTGTCCTCGAAGGACTGGGAGGGATTTGTATATCTGGAGTCCCAACTAACTCTGATGCTCTTTTTGTCCCGGCAGTACCAAGAACGCTAGATTGCGCTTCATTTTTTAAGGTTCTTTCAACGTCCCTTGTAATTAACCTATTTTCTGGCGTCAGAGCTTCATCAAGAGATTTATACCTTGGGTCGCCGCTGCTTTTTTTCGCAATCCCTGCCGCATCACGCAAAGATGCTGCATACACTCCAGCCCGCGATTCACCTTCTTTTAGTGGGTTGACCAATTTATCCACTAAGGATTGACCTATTTTCATCTGGTCAATATTGCGGGATTTCTCAGCGTATATTTTTAGATAATCTTTCCATCCACTCCCGCCTGCTGCTTCAATTGCATTGTCAATATCGCTCTTGATTGACGCGACAAGGCTTGCCGCACGATCTTTTGTTGAAGTGCCTTGATTCGCAGTCAATCTATCAATTACGTCATTGATTTCTGATTTGCGAATCGCGTATAGACTTCTTGAGTCTATAACTCCGTTTTTAGAGTGCGCCGCTATTTTGTCTCGCACAGCAGTTAGAACGTCTTGATAAAGAGAAACAGGGGCATTACTTGGCGTTCCAGCCAATCCATCAATTGCACTGATTATTGATTTAGACTCAAGCGGATAATGCCCATGCGCTGCAAGACTATCCAACTGGTATTGCGTCAATCCTTCTTGCGCTTTACGATTGGTTAAGATTTGAGCAGTATCATCTGCTGCTGAAATCCCCTCTTGAACTCTGTCCATATTGGACGTATAGCGCCCCGGAATCCTTGGGTATCCTGATACCGGATAAGCAGATGGAGATAGATTGCCGGTTTTTTCCGACAAAATTTGCGGGCCAGTTCGCTGCGCATTCCCACCATGAGCAAGGTTTTCTTGCTGCGCCCCAAACGTCTGAAATCTACCTTTATCTTGCAACGCATTAACTACAGCATTATTTTGCCCTTGCAATCTTTCAGCTAACTGCGCCCCTTTTACTCCAGCAACATTTGCATTAGAAAGCGCAATTTCTCTCATCGGCCCTGTTACCGCATCGCGCTCCAATTCTGCCGCTTGAATTGATGGGATTACGGGATTATCAAATCCTTCCTTCGTGGAAATAGCCCTCAAGCGATTTGCTAATGCGATTCCTTGACCTTGTTCAACATCAACAATGGCAGAAGAAGATGGCGCAACATTTTTTTGCAATCCTGCCAACTCTTGCTGCCCTGACTTAGTTGAGGATGTTGGCAATACGGCAATTCTTTCTGATGCCGTGGAACGATACCCAGGCACAAAACTAGGCTCAACACGCATTGCATCGGCAAGCTCTTGTGCGCGTTCTCCGCTTACAGTTAGATAATTCCTTCCCGCTGCCGCATTCCTGCCACCTTGAAAAAATGGCTCAATTGCGCCTCTATACACATGGCGAATTGCTGGCCCTGCAACATGAGTCGCTGCCCCTAGTGCAACCGGCATTCCAGCGCCAACTCCAGCGCCAATAGCAATCTGATTTCCCTTTTCATCCCAATACGAACCGCCATTGGTAACTGGTGCAGTTGCTCCAAACGCAGCCCCCATTGCACCGCCTTGTGCAATTTTTCCTCCAATTGTTTTGGGGATTTTTAATGCATTTATTGCGGCCAGTCCTGGTGGAGATAAAACGCTACCAGCCATCCCCATCGCATCAAAACCATCTGCCCCTCCAGCTCGCTTCATTTCTTCGCCGGATTGCAGTAGATTATTTATTCCATCCCCTTGCCCTATTGCATTAGCGCCTAATTGTGCTGCGCCAATAAAAGGTGCCGCTGCTCCGACAGCAAATCTAGTCCCCGGCGCTGCTGCTACTCTTTGTGCATAAGTCGCGCTAGGTTTGCCTGCCAACCATTCAGGCAAAACAGATTCTTCGGCAAATTCAGATGCGCCCCTACCTATTGCGTCTGATTCGTGTTGCTGCCTCAATTGTTCACGATTAAGGGCCGCACCTTGCATCCCTTGCAGGTCTAGTTTTCCCAATCTAGCCATCAATTGAGATTGCGTCGTCCCTTCAGGGACGTTCTTAATTACGGTTCCATCAGTTAATTTAACGTCCATTATTGCGGTAATGCATTAAAATCAATAACACGACCAGCGCCATCGCTAGACCGTCTTTGTTGATTAACTGGCGATGCTTTTTGCTTTGCAAATTGTGCAATCCTATTATTCGCGGCCTCAAATTCTCGCATTGCTCTTACAAACTCAACTTCTGATTGGGCTGTTCTAGCTCTCAATAATGCCTGAGTCCCTTTTACGCCTTCTACTTCAGTAATTGGCCCTCCACCTTTAAGGCTATTTTGGTATGCCTGTAAGAATGCTTCGCTTGTTACTTGATCTTTCAGTGCATAGAAATTCGCTTTATTTGTTCCAGGAATATATTGGAAACCAGGCTGCAAGTTTGCTCCAACCGAGCCTTCAAAACCTGCATGCGGTTTTTGCCCTCCAGACGGAATATAAATCTTTCCATCTGCATTGATATTGGCATCCCCAATCATTTGTTTAACAACATTATTTACTTGGGCAATATCTGCAATGGTTTTTGGTAGCCCTATCCTTGCGTTTGTTTCAGACACTCCCTCAATTTTGCCGCCGGCAGAAGCGCCTGCCAACTTACGCTTTGTTTCTTCGTCAAAATTGGCAGGGATACGCCCAATTGAATCTTCCCTCTTTACTAGTTCAACCCCTCTACCATCCTTTGTAATTACGGCAACTGGTGCGGGCATTTGTGCTGGATTATGAACATTGGTAACAGGTGGTCGATTAACTACCTGCCTTATTTGTCCTGTTACGGCATTTTCTTGAACAGTTGCGCCATTTAATTGAAATTCCGACCCCCATCCCCTATTTTCAAGTTCATTTGATGACTGTCCAGGAGTCATTTCAACTTTTGTTGTAGGGCCAACAGGGACTCCTGTAGTTGCATTTACCCCTTGTATGCCGCTTCCAGTGTTTGCAAAGTGCAATGGATGTGTTTTTGCATTTTCTGCAATTACTGCTCCATTTGGCCCAAAGCGTTTTTCACCCTCCCTTAAATTATACGGATCATCCTGCTTCATCAAATGAGCCGCATATGCGCTCCCAATTGCTGCTGCATTTGGATTCCCGCTTAATGCGCCTTGTAGCGCCCATGATCTCAAAGCGCCTTGATCTACTGGCGTTGCGGCGATCCCCGGTTGTGCCGGAACATCAATCTGTCCAGACTCAGGCGCAACCATATTCGGATTATCAACATAGTCAGCCGCAGTCGGTTCAAAAGACTGTGCCGGTGATCCTGCCATCCCCGGTTTGCCTTGCGGCATGGCGTTTATCCAATCCATTGCCTCTGCTTTTGCTCTAGCGGATAGCGCCTTGCTTTCCCCCTTCAACTGACTCTGCTGATACCCCGCTGCGCCAACCTGCAATAGCTTCGCCAGCCCATGCGTCCACGAAGTAGGCACGACATAGCCGCCTGCCATTGGTTCGCGTTCTATCGGAGCCATGCTCTGCTGCTGGAGTAGCTCGGCCATTTTCCTGCGGCGGGCAATGTCCTCGGACTCTGCGCCGTAGTCGGTCAGGCTAATTTGCTTGGAGAATTTTTCCATGATTTCCCTTATCCAAACAGACTCTTAATTGCTGCGCCTCCAGCCGGAGAACCTGCATACATTCCTCCTATAGTCCCGGCCATTCCCATCAACCCGGAATTGAACGAGTTTGCAGCCCCTGCCTGCGTGTTATACATATTCTGATTTGCTGTTCCTTGCGCCTGCGCCCCGGCGAATATTGGTGCCGGCTGAACGGTCGTTCCTTGATACGGCTGGAAAGTCGGATTCTGAACCTGCGCCCCGGTTCTCATGGCGTTCAGCTCGTTCAGCGGTAATGACCGCAAATAAGCCTGCTGCTGGAGATTGGCGGTATTAGCCTGATTCTGCATGCCGAAGTCAGATTGCTGCGCTGCAAGCCCGGTATTGAACGAGTTGTTATAGGCTTGGGAATAGGCGTCATTCTTGCCAAAATTGAAATTCCGCATGGCGTTGTCGTATGCTTCGCCGCCAGGGACTAGCCCTTGATTGCGCAGTTTCGTTTCGTTCTGATCGCCAGCCATGTTCCACTGAGGATCAAGCCTTGCCGTAGCATTGCCATAGGCCGCGTTCTGAGCCTGCTGGCGGGCCGCAGCGTCAGCCTGAAGGGGACGCACGTTGCTGGTGTCGAAAGGCTGCGCTACAGCCTCTCCAACGCGATTAACACCCTGTTCTGCAACCCCGGCAATATTCTGGCTAAGCCGGTTCTGCGAGTCGAGTAAAGACTGCTGTGCGGGCGCTAGGGTCTGATTGACCGTAGGGATTGGGTTGCCAGTATTCGGATCATTCGCCCAACTGACTGCCTGCGATCCATACGGCGTATTGATGTTTGGGTTCGAGCCTTGCAGGGTTGCAACGGCTGATTCTTTGTTCGCAGCACCTTGCGCTAATGCGGCCCCGGTGTAGTCAGGAGCAGGAGGTGGCGAAGGGGAATCCTTAAATGCAATCCAACCGCCGCCAAGTTTGGCTATCGGCGCGAAGTAGATTGGCTCAAATTTGAACACGGGATGCTCCTGAAATAATTTTCCATATAGATTGCCTACTTACTCCAAAAGCAGAAGATAATTCTGACTGGGTTATTCCAGATAACTTGAATCGTCGTATTTGCATAACATCTTCATCGGTTAATTTATGACGCAAATTTCTTTTTTTCTTTTGCATGTCTTTGATGTTTTCAATCTGCGTTCCAAGCCACAAATGAGATGGATTTATGCATTTTTTATTGTCACATTCATGAAGAACGTGAAATTTTCCTATTGGCCCAATAGCTAGTTCATACATTGCCCTATGAGCCGCTTGGCTTTTATGTAGCCATGTGGAAATTCGGCCATATCCTTGGCTGTGTAATCCATCAAGCCACACCCAACATTCTCCTTCTTGTTGGGTTTTAGACTTTAGCCAAAGAATTTTCTCCCGTTGCGAGAGAACTTTGCTAGGCAGCTTTCTTTGCATCTTGAATCTCCACATATTTGCAGTCTTTTGCAAACATACGGTAGACGAGCAATGCACCTGTAGGATGTGCGTCCTCTAACCGCGCTTCTAACTGAAACCCTAAATGCTCTACAAATCTTCTACTGTTTGAGTTTCCCTCTCCAACACAAACAGTTATTCTCTTTACCTTCAGTTGATTATATGGGTAATCTAATATTGTGTGTAGAAACTTCTTCGTAAGCCATTGCTTTGTCCCATCTGAGGCAATATGGCATTCTACGCCCACCCCGTTCCAGTTGGCATACGCTACACCCGCTACAAGCGTTCCCGCCTTTTCCCATCCAATGCCAATATCCGTCCCAAAATTCCCGAATTCAGCCGTTTGCTTGGCAACCCACTCTACAACGCCTTTGCCAACGACTAGCCCCATTAGAAAATACCGCCAGGACGCCAAATAATGTCAATCGCCAGCCATTGCAGGGTTATCCCCTGCGCTTCGGTCATTATGTGCGGCGCTCCAGCCCTGCCAATCCCGTTAGCGCCCTGCCAATTTCCAACCACAGAAGCCCCCGGTGCCCATGTTGCAGACCCCCATGTGCTTGTTCCCCACGTCGAATAGGTCGTCGGATCAAAGGCAATGTTTGAAGTCGGGTCTGAAGTGTCGTAATCGATATTGATGCAGGTAGCGACCGATGGCGAACCAGTGACATTGAACAATGGCCGCATTTGGGTAAATTGCTTGATCTGGTTGCGGTTCCCAAAGAAACTGAATGCCTGCAAGCCGTTGCAAGTGATGTTTGTTCCATTGTCTGCGGTTGTGTCATGCGCCTTGCCAACATACCCGTTACCGCCAAAATATGGCTCGTTGTTGTAAAGCTCCCAACAAGCAGCATTCCAACCTGTGAACTTGCACCATGCCCGCGTGATGGTATTCATCACATATTGCTGCTGGCTAGACGATTCTGAAACAGGGATATTCAAAATCAGCATGTTTTCATTTGGGTATGGCAATAACTGCCATCCATAGTTTGCGCCGTAAGACGTTACCGCTTGAGACACGGCAAGCTGTATCTTGTCGGTAAGACTGATTCGCGGATTCAGCCGGCTTGATTGCAATGCCAGCGACATAGGCTGAACCCCATCGCGGGTAATAATCAGCAGGTCGCCTGCGTACTTAATCGTGCATCTGCGCCCAATTGGAGACCCAATCCAATAAATGCCGATCAGCCCCCATGATGCCGTGGAAGTGGGATCATCCCCGCGATAAACAAGCACCTCGCCATTGGATGTAATGAACACGGTCATGTCGTCCATGCCGTATCCAGCATCCATTGTCCATGTAGCAATCGTCATAAGATAGCCGCCACGCTGACAGAATGATGAAAGGTCTAGCGCGTTGAATGCCCCGCCAATGGCTCCAGTAGGCCCATACCAAGCCTTGAGGGTGCCAGTCTGCGTCAGCCATACCCGGTTGTGCGATAGCGTGATCCCTATGCAAGTGCGGGTATCAACGCCAGTGACATTGTACGGAACGCCATCGGTATCTTTGTACCAGTTCGTTCCGTCATACACGTGCATGTAATCAGCGCCATTGACCGCCTGGATATAACTGCCTCCGGTGGTCGTATTGTTGACATACTGCCATCTGGCATTGGTCAGTGCGGTTACATTCGATGTTGCAGCGCCACCAGCCGTAATGTTGTAAATCACGGTTCCAGCAGCAGCGAACAGTTTGTTCGTCGTGCTGCCAGAATACTGCATGATTGTTTCAGTCCAGCCGGTTATCCCCGTTGCAAATCGGCTATATCCTTCGCGCATTTCTACATAGGTAGTTGAAGGAAACCAGTTCTCCAGAATGACCGCATCTGTAATCGGCATATTGGCAACTGAATCCCGCGCATTCCAGCCGCCAGTGGGCGCAGGCAATGACGTAGCGCGGCCATCTGGCCTAACCGAAGGGATACGCTTGCGTTGGGCTAACATTATGTTATCGCTATTTTTGTTCGTTTAGTCGTTCTGCTAAGTCAGCAGGAATATATTGCGGCAATATACCCCCTTCTCTCCACAATGGATTTAATACCATTTTAGAGCGTGCTGCTGATGGATATACCGCTTCGCCTCTTTCATTTCTAGCATTTGGCTGTCCAGTTGTATTCCCATAACCACCAGAAACACGCCCTGAGTCGGTAGAGTAAAAAGGAATATCTTTAAGTTTAATGTCTGCCATAATTTTCACCTTATGATTATGTTATAATCCCCATATCCGCTGTTATGGGAATATTGCTATGACTGATGAAGTTTGGAAACCTGTACCGGGATTCAAAAACCTTTACGAAGCATCCAATCTTGGGAGAATTAGGACAATAAAAACTGGTCTTATAAAAAAACCTACGATTTCCAAAAATGATGGTCGTCCTGCTGTTCTTTTGTGGAAAGAGAACAAATACAAACTTCGCCGCGTTGGAAGAATAATTCTTCGCGCATTTAATGGCGATCCAAAAGCAGGACATGAATGCTGCCACAATGACGGAAACCCATTGAATAACCATATTGACAATCTTCGTTGGGATACTGCCTCCAACAATCAGAGAGACAGGGTTAAACACGGCACTTCGAATAGAGGAGAACAATGCGCTGCTGCTAAATTGACTGAAAAACAAGTTTTGGATATTCGTGCCGATATGAGGCCGCAAAAAGAAATAGCTGTAGATTATGGTGTGCGTGCCAGCCAAATTTCCAGAATAAAAAATAGAATTAGATGGGCGCATATTTAATTCCCATAGTTTGAATCTGGAATATTATTCCACGATATAAGCACTTCACTAATCTGCGGAGCCATCGCAAGCGTCTGTGAGCCGGCATCGTTGGCGTAGGCAATGGATTCCTCTGCCTTGTAATCTGCGAAGTAAATGTCGCCAAGCCCTTTGACCTGAAAATACTTGTGCTTCAGACCAAGCACCATCAGCCGGTCAGGGAAAACGCAGGTATCCGTATCAACCGTAAATGAGCCTTTGGCTACCCCGGCAGTCGTTGCCGCCCAATACTTGCTGATGTACTCGAAGCCCAAGTAATGCTGCGATCCCTGCCCGGGCCAAATCTGGAAGTAATCACCGAATATCCGATACCGAACCCTCGGCCCGGAACTGATATACCCGCTGGTCAGCCATTCCCATTGCTGCGCCGTTTCCGGCCCGATCATCTGCCAATGCTGCGTTTTGTCCCAATGCGTTCTGTCAATCTGCCGGTCATAGTCAGCAGGCATCGCGTACTTGGTCTTGTTGAACGTAATCGCCTGCGCCGTTCCTGAAGCAGAGCATTGCTGATCCAGCGTTACCTGCGTAGCAGAATCAATGGACACAATATTGGAGTTTTGCAGGATTCCATTGCCGGTAGCCTGATACAGCGTAGTTAGGGTAGATGTGTCTGGAATTGCGGTTACAACTGCACTACCGCTTGTAACCGTCCCTGTCGTGGTCAGATAGGCGGTCTGAAACAGGTTCAGTTTGCTGGTTGCCTGCCACTGATACTTGCGGATCAGTTCGTAGCCTACAGCGTTCAACAATGCCAGTTGCTGAATAACGTCAGAATTGGTATTCCCTACCGCCGTAGTCGGTACAGAAAGCCCCATTTCTCCGGTGGCTTGCTGGATAAGCTGTAGGGCCGTTGATGACATGGCAATTCCTTAAATTGGTGCGCTGCTATAGTCTGGTGCGGCTACTGGCGCTGGCACTTGTTCGGATTGCTGCATTTCTGCTTTTGTCCGTCTTTTGCGCTTTTTCGGTTCCTGTTCAGACGCAATCATACCGTTTTGCGCCGCCATTAGCGCGTTCAATTGGCGCTGCATTTCTTCGTTCTTGGCCTTCAATTCAGCCAATTCAGCCGCCTGTTGTTGTGGTGCAGCAGTTCCAGCCGCCGCCTGCAAATAAGCCTTCGCTCTCTCGCGGATAACATGGGGATTCATGCCGCCCATCATCCCAAGCGATTGAAGTTGCATATCCGAAGCGTTGGCAATCTGCTCGACGGTAAAGAACTTCACCGCCTTAAATTCCTCGGCCTGCGAAGCGGTCAGGAAAGGCCATGCTGATACTGGCGTTCCAGTTACGGCCGTATCCTGCTTGTGCGCCGCTTCATAAGCCGCCCATTGCTGTGCAAATCGTTGTTTGTGTTCTGGCCGAACCGGGGTATCAATGATGTTCAGTTGATTCCCCGGCGTGAAGATTTGGATATAGTCAACATCCTCGAAAATTGGCCTTCCTTCGATATTGCTTTTGAAAGGCTGCTGAACAGGCAATCTATGGAACTTGACCAACAGAGCAGCATCTGGATTATGCGCCCCTTGAAACTGCGTATTTGCGTCGTCTGAAGCAAGCATTGATAGGCTCCTGTAAGGATTATGGTTTTACTGCAACAACCCGCATATCCCTATTTGGAAAGTGATAGCGCGGTTTTTCAAGCGTAACATGGTCAAACCCTGCTTTTACAAGCTCTTGCCTTAGCGTCACAAAAAAGTATCCCCATTTGTGGCACATCCCAACAGACCTGTATTTAGGATCGCCCCACAAAGGCAAAACTGAAAAAGTAGCTGACAATGGCAATTTTTGATCCATTGCGTCAGCAATGTATTTGAAAACCTTTTCCATTGATGGCAATTCAAGGATCAATTTGCCCCCTGGTTTTAGAACCCGCTTCCATTCAGTAAGAACATCAACAACTTCCCACTTGTAGAAATGCTCGATTACATGGATTGCAGCGATCACATCGGCATAATCATTATCAAGCGGAAGTTTTGTAATGTTTGCATTCAGGTCAATCTTCCCTGCTTTTGTCCAGCCTGAGTCATGCTCGTCAATATTTATCCATCCGTCCCAGTAGCAATCCCCGCTTCCAAGGTTGAGCAGGACTGAGCCTTCTGGATAGATGTCCTCCACGCATCGGCCTGTGTTTTTGGCGAATACCACTCCCGAACCCAAGCCTGCGCCATCCTCGTTCGTGCGTTCGCTTCTTGCGGGTTGTGCTTGGCCCATTCAATTCCCTTTTTTATGTTCCCAATCCAAATCCCCGGAAAGTCATTTATTGCCGGATGCGGTTCTGCAACCACAAAACATCCCTGCCGGATTGCCTCTATTGTCCTGTTGGCACTTTTGTAAGGAGCAGTCTCAGGCATTACAACAATGTCTGACTTGGCAAAACTATCGAGCATGTTTTCCTTGCTCCAAGAAATAGCACCTTCAATATTGGAAACGATACGCAATGGATAACCCGCGATAAGGTTGCCAATGCGTTCAAGTCCACCAATATTCATTCCCTGTCCAAACCACAGTAAATTGTCTCCAGCGCAATGCGGCACTACTTCGGGATATTCATACGGGTCTGGTATTACCTCGGCAATTACCCCAAACTGCAATCTGATCTGTTCTGCAAACCATTTTGTAGGGCAAGTCACTACATTGGCAGATTCCAAAATCAGACTGTAAAAGTGCAAGTGAAAATGCATGTCGCAAAAATCAGCAATGACTTTCCGGCCATGCTTTCTTGCGTTCAAAACCCATTTAACATCCTGGTCAAGTGGCTTGGCAAAAATCAGTACATCAGCCTTTGGATTGTTGATTTCAGCGCCCAATTCTCTTGCTGGAATCGAACACCGATACCTATACGATGCCATGCTTTCATTTCCGTAATGACAGAATGAAACGATCAAGAATAGCCCCTGATTTTTCGTTGTTTGATTATTTCCGCTATCAGCCCATCACCTTTTGCTTCAATGGTGATGTTTGGCAACGCTTCATATAGCGTCTGAAACTCCGCTGCCTGTTGCGCCAAAGCGCCGTTGCACCAGAATCGCTTGCCACCAACAATTACATCCATTTTCATTGCTGACCCAACACGCTCTCCAGTGAAACGCTTTGTATCGTGGTCTGGAGCCAAGCAGGAATCAAATCCATAGAGAATAAATTTCCTGAATCCCATCAAGAATCCAAGCATGACTGCTCGCAGTCCTGATGTTGACCCACCGGCTACACCGAATCTTCCTTTCCACGGTTCACACTCAGGAAGCATGTTCAAATCTTCCCATGTGATTTCTTTGCTTCCGTCCGGTTGCGGAGTATTTGGAACTGACGCGGCAGAATGCCAAACAACAATTTCCTTGCCCTTCAACTGGTCGTAAAGATCAGGAGGGCATCGGGAAGCTAGCAGATATGTCGTTCTGTCGCTTGTGTACTTTAGCGGCCTGTCTCTAGGCTCGCAAGTGACAAACATATCCGGTTCAATCTTGTTTTCAATCAGCCAATCATGCGCCCCTTTAATGGCACAAATCGGCCTTCCTAAATCACGTTCAGCTTGTATTTCACTTGCAAAATTCACAACAGAAGGCCCGCTACCGACAATAACAAAATGCCCATCGTTAATGACGATAGCGGGGGGAAACTCTGGCAATCCGCGAGCCAAGGCAGAATAAACATTGTCCACCGTTGGCTGGTTTTGACCAGCCTCAATAATCTTGAGGCTACGGACTGTCAGAGTACGCATTACGCGCCGCCGCCGTACCTTGCGATATGCGGATACTGTGCGGCAGCAGTCACCGCAGTTGCATTGCTGATCGTCGTGGCCGCAACCATTCCTGGGATATACCCAGCAGTCACAGTCGCATCGTCCAGCACGCCACCAGTGGCAGTAGTGAACAGCGGCACAGCAGGGGCGCAGTTAGCAGCAAGGTTGACCAACACCTTACCGCCAAGTTGTACCCATGCATAGTTACTGGTCGCAACCGATACCTGAGCAAAGCCAATGCGCGAGGAAGTTGCCGCATTTGTCGTGGTCAGCAGGGTTGCGATTCCGGTTTTGGAAATCGAAACCGCGCCATAAGTCGAAAGCGCCGAAGTGGACGCCTTGACATACATCGCTTGCCCGCCATCATTCAAGTTGACAATCGTCCCAACAGGGAAAACCGCCGTAGTGTCTTGCGAGGCCAGGTTCACACCAATCAAAGATGAAGTTGAAGTTGCCATGATAATTATCTCCGGTTAAGCGACAAGAACGCCGCTAAATTGCGGGCCGCTGGAAGTGATGTTTCCAGCCCATCCAATCAGTTTGACGATTGCATCCTGATTGACAGACTGCCGTTCACCACCGATAGGAACGAAGTTCCGGTCACGATGAGGACGGAAAAAAATGTAGTCCGTGTTGAGGGCGTACATGTGCGAAGTCGGCTCACCACCGGCAGTACCGGAAGTATCGACTGCGCCATTAACGCCACCACCAAACACCACATCAGCCGCCATGCCGCCGCCGTAGAACTTCAACGCCGGGAAACCAGCGCCAGCGGTAGTTCCACCATCCGTTGATACCCGTTGAATGGCCTGCATGCTGTTGACATAAAACCCGTAGTAATTGGCAGAACCAATCCACAGATCAGGCATGTTGCTTCCGCGAACGCAGCGCAGCCCAAGCGTCGTCATGTAAGCCTGGATGTTCGCAGCACTTACAGCCGCGCCACCATCGGTTGCACCACGATAGAACTGATTGCGCCAGAACGTCCATGACGAGCGCGAAATGCCGCCATAGGTTCCAGAGGTCGGCGTATCAGCAACAGCCGATGCAAGCCCAGTCAGATTCTTGCCGCCATTGCCGGTTCCGTCTTGATATGAGTCATAATCAATCCGGTTTTGCAATTGCGCTTCAGCAACCTTGATACGGCCTTCCATCAGATCAATGATCTGTTCTTTGGAAGCGTTTTGCAACATTTCCAGACCAGACATTGTGATTGCCGATGCGTACTGAGTGATGCTGAATTGAGCAGCACTGATGGGGCTATTCACGCCGATATTCAGCGTTTCATAGCCACTGTACGAATTGGCATTGATCGAGGTCGAATCAATGTACATGATTTCTTCCAAGATCACATTACCGCCGCCAAAGGGTCTAACATTTCCTTTGGCTTTCAGTTTGCGCAAAAGCGCATTGTTGTTTGACACGTTGTCGGCAAGTGCGCCAGAACGATTTTGAATCGTGGTGGCGATTATGTCGGTGATTGAACTATTGGCATAAGCCATGATTGGTTTCCTCTAAATCGAATTAAACCCTGCTGTCGTAAGTGTCAAATGCTTCACTTAGCGACTCTCGCAGACCTTTTGAGCCATTCACCTGCGTTATTGCCCCGCTAGGAGTAGAGGACTTCACGCTTACAGCTTTGGCTCTCGCGCTTCCGACAGATGCCTGCGCCTTGGCCTTCAACGATGCTTCTGTTTTCTCGCGTTCCTGTTGCTGGATCGCATCAAAAATAGCGGCATGTTTAGGTAGTCGCAGCGCAGCTTCATAGGCGCTTTTATAGTCTTGGGCTAACTCGGCTTGGAGTAATCCGGCCATTGTTGCTTTGACTTCCTCGAAATGAGGGTACTTCTCTGGTGCTTCAGCGACGAATCGCTGATATTCATTGGTTACTTCTTTTTCGGTCAGTTTCTGCTCAACAATCTTCGCAATGTCCACTGGTTGTGGTTGCTGATACTGTTGAGGCTGATATTGCGGCTGTTGCCCTGATAGCACTTGGAAAAGCGCCTGCGGGTCAATGCCATAGTCCTGTATGAGCTTGACGCCCATTTGGACTTTTTCTTGTGGCGATCCCATAGCGAGGCGCTGATGGGCATAGCCTAGATTCTGGATAAATTTGTCTGGAGCGATGCCATTTCGCTGCAAATCAGGCATGAACGGAGCGATTGCTTCATTCAGTTGCCGCGCATTCTCTGCTTCTGATTTGTAGGTCGAAACGCCATTGGCGTATTCGCGCTCGCGCTGGAGAATGTAATTCTTTACTTCAGGGTCGAACTTGTCCCAATGAGGGTCAAAATCCTTCTTCCAACTTGACGGCCTTGGGACGCTTGGCGCAACGGCTATTTCAGGCGTTTCTGCTGCTTTTGGCGCATTGGGGTCAGGAATGGATGCATTAACGACACCTTGCTTGGCAAAACGTCCGGCCTCGTCTCTTGCTCGTTGTTCCTCTTGGCTATCAACCTTGAGGGTTTCAACTACAGTTGGTGCTTCTGTAGTCGTTGTTACTGAGTCAAAAGATGATTCGAGCGTATCCCGCAAGGTATCTTGCGATGCATCATTGTCCATTTATTTCCCCGTTATTAGGCGCTAGTGATTGCCAGCCATTGCGTTGTGCTTTGCTTGATATACAACGTCGCTTTGTAAGTCAGTTGCGAGAAAGCAGACCCGGCTGATCCAAGGCCCGTTCCAGCAACAGAAATGGCAACCGTCGATGCATCACCATAGACTTTGAGCGTCGAAGCAGAGTTATTGAACAGCCAAACGCTGTCACCAACCCCGCCAACCAGCGTGACTCCAGTAGTTCCATCAGCGCCAGTAACAATTGTTATTCCAGCCGTTACTGGCGCACCTGTAGCCAACGAAGTGCCGAGAGCCGCAAGTGACCCACCCTGGCCGCCAATACCGCTAGCTTGAGCGCCAGGAAATCCCAATCCCATCAATTCTTTTGCGAGTGCCATATCATATTCTCCTGAGTTTTTCGTTAGCCACCCTGATAATAGTCTCTTTTAGACCAGCGGGCGAATTAAGTGGTTTGGGTTTGACATTGCGGATACTACTGTCATTCCCGATTTCAACGCATCCGTGCTGCCGTAGATGCTCTCTATGAACAGACCGCGAAGTAATCAGCGATCCATCAATCATGCTCCGGTAAGGTTGAATATCCAGCATAACCATTGCGCTATCGCTTTGATTTTGTTCGCGTTTGTCGCATGTTACAACTCCGCGCTCAATGGCATAGATCAATTCGCCTTGCGGGTTGTAGATATATCGACTTCTCATGCCGAAAGATTCCCTATCCATTGGGTAGCTGTTACATAAAAAAATGTGCATGCAGTATTCACAGCGATCAAAACACCTTGATTTACGGAAAGATTATTGATTCTTGCGCTTGTATTCGGATATACCGTCAAAGGATTTGCGCCGCCGTTATACACCGTTTGTTGTGGCCCTGCCGTTAATACGCATCCAGTTCCGGCAGCAACCGTTGTAAATTGATTGATTGATGCAGTCATTGAATATGCAGTTGCTTGATTTGTTCCAGTTGCAGTCAATGCAGCTGCTATTCCTGATGCAGCAATTCGCTTCACTGTGTTGCTGATTAATACATATAAATCACCAGTTACTGAATCAATCACAATCGGCGTTGATGGAGTTGGTGTTGTTCTGCCGGAAAAGGCATTAACAGGAGGAATGCCCGCATTTGCCCTTACGTCAGCCATTATTGCGGTCTTTCGCTAGGTTCTGGCGCATTCTCAGCCTTGATCTGCGCCACAGTAACCTGAGTCTGCGCATTCAGTTCAGCCTTCCACCGCTCGAATGTCTGCATGAATGTCGCCTCCTGCTGCACCATTTTTGCCTCCATCTGCATTTCCATTTGCCGCATGGATGCATCGGTTTGTAGTTTTTGCTGTGCGATGGCTTGGTCAGCCTGCATTTTCGCTGCTGCTAGTTGCTGCTCACCTTGTAATCTTGCCTGCTGGTTCTGTTGTTCAGCTTTCACGCGCTCCATTTCAGGATCAGGCTTTGGCTGCTGCGGTTGCGCTGCGGCTTCCTTGGCCTTCTGGATCACAGCATCAAACTCGCCTTCCAACGTCTTGCCAACCTTGAAGGCACCAACAGAAAATTTCCACAGTGCCGCAATCAACGGAAGGATTTGCGGAGTAGCCTGCGCCATCGGTAGCGCCTTCTCCATGAAGGCTCCTTGTGCCGCAATAAACTCAATCCGTCTTGCCTTTTCCTCGTCCTCATTCATCTGAATCATGGTGTCGGAATTGACCTCAATCCTGAAGTCGCGCATTGGATTCTTGGCTGCACGCGCATCAGGGTTTTGCATGCGTTCCGGCCCAATCAGCAATTCCATTGCTGGAAGAATGTATTGCTGATCGGCCTCAGATAGTTGCTTTGCCCCGGAAATCTGGATAATGGTTTCAGGCGCAAACTGGTTGCAGATGATTTGCGCCTTGATTTGCAGTATCTCGCTGGCATAGCGGCCAATCTCATGCTGCAATGCTTTCAGGCGTAGACTTGCATATTGCCCTTTGATCCGCTGCGCCGTGGCTGTTTCGTTCGCTTCGGACTGCCCGCGAACAATGTCAGAAATGCCTGTCAGGTCGTAAATCTGATTGAGAATCTGCGCCATTGCCTCATATGCGGCTTTCAATGCCTCATATATCGGCTTCAGATCGACCAGATCAATCGCACCGGCCAATCCGTTCTTTTCTGCAAACGCGGCCCAATTCTTGACGGGAATCAGGTTTGTGTTTTGTGCTTCGGTGAAAATCCTTGCCAATTCAGGGATGGCAGCATCATAGACCCCCTTGACCTGAAGCGCATCGACCAGCCCGCTAATGCGATCTGCCAACGTATCCAGCAATCGAGCCTGATCCTGATACATCGTGAAATCAGGAATTGGCACAAGAGAGTCATTTGTCAGCGTTGCATACAGCGGCTTCGGGCAAGGCCAAAATTCCTCAAGCCCTAGCGGATCGTTTTTCTCGTCCATCGGTTCAGGTCTTGATTTGGAAATCCAGATAGCCTTTTTGGTCTGTTTGTCCCAAATCTCATAGATGCAAGCTCTAGCAGAACCTTCGTTATCTGTTCCGCTATTCTGCGACTCGGCACGCTTCAAATCTTCAGGCTTGGCGTCCAGCGGTATTTCAGACCCTACTTCCTCGCCAAACCGTTCTATCAATGCTTCGCGGGTCATATAGACCCTGCGCCATACCGAAGTGACTTCTTCCCACGTCCTTGCTACCGAATGCCCGAAGTCCTTCCAATGAACGTAATCAACTGGAGCGCATTCATAATCGAGTTCTTCGCTTGGCTCGTCAATGTCCTCAGTGACCTGCACGCCATCAGTAGGAACGTTCTGCTTTACTGCCCTGATGTGCGGTTCATAACGCACCCAGGCTGTGCCCCTGCCTCCTAGAAACCGATCATAAACATCCTGCCGGATTGATGTGTAGTAGTTGGGATAGTGTTCAGTCTCAAATTCCAATCCGCGTTCAAGAAGCAGCGATGCTACTCGGCCAACAGGATCATTGTCCCTGAACCGGCGCGATACATCAGGTTTTGGCGTCTTGGCGAAAACGGCTGGAACAAGCGTATTAACGTTGCTCCAAAGCACGTTAAATTTGGCATTGGAATCTCTGCTGCCGCGCTGCTCATCACGATACCGCTTCAGCAGCTTTACAACCCTTGCATCCCATTTCTTGAACTCGTTATTATAGGACGCAATAACTCCAGTCCACTTCTGAACAGTGGTCAGCCCTTTGTTATTTACGGCATCCGAAACAGATTGTCTTACTGTTTTTGCCAAAGCTATTCCTTCCATCCCCTGCTACCGCCTTCGCGTTGGATGCGACAAGGCGTGTAGCCAAGATCGTACAAGTCTCTCAGACTACATAACCCGCGTTGTTTGGAATCGAGTACGTATTTTTTGCCTTCAAAGCTGACAACAAGTATGGCGTGGTTCTCAACGGCTGTGCCTTCGACCATGCAGGTCGCAAGCCGTAGGTTCTCAATCGGCCATTTACGGCGGCACAGATCAAGCAGCTTGCTGATCGCATGTGAGTCACAGTCATTTCCTTCCTTTGCAGCAGGGTCTAATTCGTCCCAGTTGTCCATGAACGCAGGGTCAGCGGAATACTCGTACTCGTTGTACTTGTCGTTGACTTCATTTAAGTCTCTTATCCCGTTCATGGTTTTTGGCAGTCGGGTTTAGGATCAGTTGCAGTCGGAGGGGTGAAGCACCTAAATACATGGCCTCCGGGCGGGCCCACGTCCTTGCCGTTCACGGAGTGCAAGTCCTGACTAGGCTGCAGTGCGAACAGAACCAAGGCTATCAGTATTGCTGCCATCCTATTTTACCTTAAGCAGCAGAAGCAATATCGGTGACGTTACTGGTTTCATCGGGCTTTTCCAGTTCAGCTAACTTCGCTCCCAACGTGGCGATATTGCCCATCAGCATCACGACCTGATTCATGGCAGTGTCGCGCTGCATGGTGATGGCTTTGAATCGGCCTTCAATCTCTACGTCTGAAATGCGTTCGGTCATACTGGTTCCAATCCCATGTTAAAAATAAAGCTGGATCAGCCGGCGCTGCTGCGCTTGTATTCGTTTGCAGCGTCGGAATCATTTAACCAGCCGCAAAGAAGAACGTCACACTGATCGTATTGGCGAGTGTGGCATAGCACCCGTTTGGGAAATAGGCCGGAAAATCGTTGAACCCGGCTGATGGTGTGATCGTGCCGCTGACTGCCGTTCCACCAGATGTGGAACCGTCCCTTAGAACAATCGTTCCGCTACTGGTCGAATTGACGTGGTAGCCGATCATCGTCCCGGAAGCAATTGAAACTGCACCGCTAGAACTTAAAAGAATCGGTGTCCCGCCCTGCTGTACCTGATTTGCCATTTCATTTACCTTTCAATTGCTGCGGTTTCAGATGCGCAGCTATCATCGGCCCGCGCTTGATGCCTTCGGACGCCATTTTCATTGCTTTGATAGGAGGAATGCCGACTTTTGCGGCAAATGAGGGATTGTGTGCCGCTGCTTGGAAAAGCGAGTGCTGCTTTTGTGTCCAGGGCATTAAATCCTCGCTCTTTTCTGAATGCCCTCTTTCCACATATCTTCCAAAGAAGGCAGTCTAAACACGTTTCCACCGACAAATTCAGCAGAATTAACGTCCATATTACGCTTTTTTGCAGGTTTGGCAATAATGTGTTCTTGCATGACTTGCGCCCCATACGACCATCCATCGCCGGGATGGCTTGCCCAATCATGCTTCGGCTCCCTCGAAAACTGCCTTGTTTCCTGATTCCACTCAAACGACCATGCCCGCAACCCCTTCAACCCGGCAGCGCAGGCAGTTTTGTTGAACCAGCATTGCGGCATGACCTTCCGTGCCGCGTTGATCCTGTCGCCCTTGCTTGTATTTGGCACAATGCGCATGGTTTCCCCGCCAAAGGCATCCAGAAACACCTCAATCGCTGAATGCTTTGCTGCGAAGGTCTTGGCTTTGGCGTCGTGCGGCAACCAAATCTTGTCCAGCCGACGACCCCCTATTTTGTCCTTCAGCCGGATCGTCCATTCCTCTGCATCCAGCCCGGAATCCTCGTCGTAGTCAATCAAGGAAAATCCATCGGCCCTCGGTTGCCAAAACCACCATGTCGAAGTGTCCCGCCTGCCAATGTCCGACGAAATGACGATCCCGGCCCCGTTCGGGTCATACTCCAGATCATCCCGAACCCGGCCCTCTTTTTCAGCCTGCTCCACCCACCGGCCAAGAATCGCCCCCACGTTCGCCGCGCTGAAGTCGCACAGAAACTCTTGCCTGAACAGTTCTTCCGGCATCGTTTTCTGTTCTTCCTCCAGCACCTCCAGCGGAATCACTCCGGTATCGGTCACACTCAGCCGCGATGTATGCCACAGGTCGCTTGTCCTGGCGAACTCATACAGGTCAAAAAAATGGTTGTACCCCCGTGGGGTAGAGATCATCAGTTCAGACCCGTTATTCTCAGCAATAATCGGTCGAAGATACTCTCGCGCCTGCGGTGCCATCAGCGCGTACTCACTGTACGTCACATGCACCGGGTTACTGCCAACCAAACTGTTGAAGTTATCAGCCCCAACCGGCTGCCAGATCGAGCCATTTATCAACTCAATCTTCATTTCATGCTCGTGCTTTTTCCGAACTATCGCAGGAGGGAACGAAATATCAATGAGCTTCTGCCCATCCTTCGTGATGGCGTCCCAAATCACCCTCCGCGCCTGTGCGTACTCAGGCAGCGCATGCCAGTAAAGCCCTACCCGCTTGCAGGCCAGTTCACTCTCAATGAACGTAGCTGTCCTGTCTTTACCAGCACGGACTTCGACGATGCCACACACAGACTGCGCGTTTGCCACCGTTCCGAAACCAGCTTATTACTTCTTGCTGGTAAGGCCGGGCAGCAAACTTTATGCGCACCTCTGTGGGCATCGTCGTTATTCCTTTTCGTTAAATCGTTGTGCCAGTGTTTTCATTCGCTTTGGTGAATAATCGTAATCTGCGTGTCCACCTTCACCTTCGCCCCATCATCATACAGCCCCTCGGCCTTCGCCAGCGCATCCCGCGCCTTATGCACGTCCCCATGCGTCACCCCCTCATCTGGAATCTGCCCCGCCGTGTCCCACCACCCATCCAGCAACGCCTCCTTCCTCCACTCTCCCCTCGCCATCATCGCCGCGCTATACAACCCGTTCCTGTCATTGTCCTTCCGTATCCACGCCCACAACACCCCCCAATCCAGCCCGTAATGCTCACACATCTTCTTCACACTCCCACCATTCGCCACATACGCCACCACCACCTCTATCGCCTCCTTCTCACTCCCGCAACTCAGCACAAAATCCGTCAGCACCGCCGCACTCAATGCGTAGTTCTGTCTCGCGCTCATCCGTGATCCCTCACCGCCAATCCCCCCAAATCACCCCATGCCACCCAGGAAACCGCCTCCCCAACCTGCACCTCAATCCATACAGCGGCCATTCACTCGGCATGCCTCCCCTGTCCACCAGCCAGTGACCACCCCGCCAGAACGCAGAGCGCTTCAGTCTCCACAGCCATAGCTTCAGTTTGTCCATGAGCATTTATAGCATGAAGGGGGGCGAATATGCGAGTTCTACTGCTACCTCGCGCCGGAGCCATCAGGGACGTTATCGGGTTTCGGCCAGGATTCGAGCCGGTGGGGGGGGGGGGGGCGGGCCAGTGCGCGC
>Ga0222712_10000798_pt1 | contig 40232 bp, 25 predicted proteins | sample C33_657DmetaG_FD_165043 | JGI IMG/M metagenome (GOLD analysis project Ga0222712, IMG submission 165043) | Estuarine water microbial communities from San Francisco Bay, California, United States - C33_657D | ecosystem: Environmental > Aquatic > Marine > Unclassified | place: USA: California... | reverse complement strand
CTGTAAGGCTTCCAGTGTGGCATCTGCTGCTGCTTGAGATATGGCTGGTGTTATGCCAGACCAATGGAACCATGTGATGCCTTCAAATGCCTTGTGCCAATCAATTTGACCTTTTGAAATGGTTGCCAGACTTGAATGGGCGCGGTCATACAAAACCTTTGAAGCCCGATGGCCAATGCCCATTTCAAAATAAAAAAGACCTAATCTTTCGCCACTAAACATGCAGCGTTGTGTATCAACATCAAGTTTTTTCAAGGAACTCAAACCCATTTGACCAACATCATTGTCAGGAACAAGGGTTATAAAACCTGCATGTGATCCAAATTTGGCAATTGATACCGCCACATTCGCTTCGGAACCGGTAAACTGTACGTCCAGAGAGGGGGATTGCGACAAGCGCAGATGATGGGGCGCAGACAAGCGCAGCAAAAGCTCGCCAAAGCACAAGGTTCTTGATCTCATTTTCTTATTGGGTTAAAATGATTCTCTGTTTTTATGGTTCAAACAAGTGGTTCTATAAATGTAATGTTCTAAACCGAATTAAAAAATCAATCCCTAAAGGGATGCTTGCAATGCCCAAAAACTGGAATGCTATTCCACCAACCTTTTCAGTTTTTTTGTCCACAATGCCCTGTCAAAAATAGCCAGACTGCCCATTTATCCCTTGAAAAGATGCTTAGAGCATCTATGCTATTGTACAACAAGAGTGCTCAGAGTAATTTCCATGCCATTTCAATGGTAACAAAAAATATATTTTCAAGTCAAGTTGGGAACAATCTTCGTCAAATAAGGAATGATAAAAACATTTCTATCGAAGAGCTGGCAAACCTGTCTGACATGACTTACTCGCAAGTAAGCAGAATTGAGCTCGGAAAAATAAATACTACCTGTTATACGCTGTATGTATTGTCAAAGGTTTTGGGCGTTCACATAACAGAGTTTTTTCAAAATGACCTAACATAATTTGGAGGCCTACTAGGCTACTACTTACTATTAGTAGTATATTATAAATCATTTACATAATTTCATTGCAATAATATGAAATGATGAGCGAGTCAAGTTTTATTATTGCGTTAGGAAAAAGAATTACTTTTTACAGAGAAAAGGCAGGTTTGACGGAGTGTGGTCTTTCTGGCATTACCGGGATAACTATTGAAGATATTATCGCTTACGAAAAGGGCAGTCTTTCTTTACAAGTGGAAGATTTCTTAAAAATCATCAAAGCCCTGGACATTGATTCAGCCCAATTGATGGCTGGCATAACATTGAAAAAATAATCAGCTAGCCCTCTTTGTCAAAAAAGTTTCTCAACAAATAATCTCCCCTCCACTGGTTGACATATTTTTCGGCCCTAAGAAACATGGCTTGATTGTCAACCCCGTCACAATACATCAAAAACTGTTCCCAGTCTTCATCAGAGAACTTCAGGTTGAATTCAGTTGCATACATTTCTCTGGTGAAATTCACCAACAAATGTTGGTTCCTGGTGAATCGTAAATAGTACAAGATCTCCCAGGTTTCCAATTGATCAATAGGCTTTTTCCCATCCATAATCCCGCTTGTGGTTAATGGGTCAAACATATGTCAATGTCAATAAAGGGCATATGTCAGTTCTGACATATGGTTTGTTGGGATAATGTATCAATATTGTATTCTCCAATCCAAACAAGGATAATGATTAAGAGCGAATAGAAAACCGTTTTAAACATGTCCTAGAAAAACCAAATGCCCACTTGCGTGGGCATTTTCTTTAAAACCTATTCCGAGGCCTTTCTGATAGAAATCACAGGCCGGTTTGTTGCTAACTAAACACCTGTAACGTTTTGTATAATGTATGAGGCAGAATGATTCAAGCCATCAACTGCTCAATTTTCAAAATAACCACTGAAACTATAAATAGGATGAACCCCAAAACGACTACCGTGTTTGAGTATCCTACTTGATCTCTTCTTTTTCCCTGCATATTATCAAAAGCTTCCATAGTATAAAATTAGAAAAGGTCAAATGCAATGAAAATGTCTTATTTGACATAAGACAAGGAGTAGGGGGAATAATTACTCTTCTACTTCAAACTGTACGTCATCCAGGCCGTTGATAATTTCTGAAAAATTAACTTTCAGGGCCTTAGAAATGAGAAAAAGTTGAAAAACTGAGGTGTTGATTCGCCCGCGTTCAATTCTACTGAGTTGGGTATACTCAACACCAATTTCAAAGGCAAGCTGTTCAATGGTCAATCCCTTTGCTTGGCGAATGCTGCGCACCCTATTCCCAACAGTGATGGCAACCTGATTTTTTTTGTTCTCAATCATATGGCATGATTTGTAGTAATTCAAGTGTGATTACTTACTAGAACAAATAAAATACTACTACGTATTTATACAAAATGCAATTAGTCTAAAATACCTAAATTTTGAAGATGTTTAACCAATAAAAAACGGACAATTAGGTTAGTTTCCTATTAAACAGGGCTGAGGGAGTCTTGCCATGTTTCTTCTTGACAGCGGCAATAAAAGTATTTCTTGAGTTAAAACCTGCCGATTTAGCGATGGCCTCAAGGGTAAAGTGTTGACTATCAGGAGATTCCTGTAGCAAGTTGGAAATATAATCTACCCGGTAATCATTTATCAATTCATTAAAGTTCTTGCTGTATGCCTGATTAATGAAAGAAGAAATCAGATAAACTGGAATATCCAGTTCCGAGGATAAATCCTTGACTTTATATCCTGAAGCAATGAAAGGCTTGTTATTTTTGAGATGATTTTCTAAAATATTGTGCATTTCAACCTGCATTTCAAGTGAAATAGAAGATACTGATTCATCCTCGAGTTGGCTTTTTATGCTTTTTTGATTGGGCCTGCTAAGAATAGGCGATACAACTTGGCTGTTGGACCATCCTTGCAGGCCATACAAAATAGTGGGTTCTAAAAAAAGATAAGTGCAAATCGAGAAGATGAGGCCAGCAGATGTAAAACCAATGGCAACAAAAAACTCAATTTTGGAAGATATTCCGAGAAAATTCCACAAAATCAACAACAAATAAGACAATAGGACGCTGGCCAAAAGAAAAACAAGCCAATTAAAAATTGTCTGATTGTGGGTCCCTTGATTCATCTTTTTAAAAGATGAGATTTTTTTGTATTTGTAGGCCTCAAAAATGGCCAAAGAAGTGAACAATAGACCGGTAGTACTTCTGATGATCATTCCAACACCAGATGGAAACATCCCATCAATTTCAATCATGGCAAGATGCTTGTTGTTGAACATTTCTGCAATAATTGCTCTTTTTTGCTCCCCAGAAAGCATGTAAAATGGAAGAAAATGCACGAACATCAAAAATCCAGGGATAAATAACAAGGCATCAAACCTGCGCAACCTGAACTCCTGGTTAAGAACAGATCTGGTATATAAATACAGAATGGATGCAGCAAAGCCTGAAAAAGGTGCCGAAAATCGCCATGCATGAGGGTACCTGATGTAAAATTCAGTACCCACCAAAGCATAACTTATTGAAAAAAGCGAAAGGCAAAAGATTAGACCTGAGAGCAGTACCTTGGAAAGTGGTTTTTCATTGTTTACAATCAACAAAATTATTGATACTGCAAACCCCAAGGTTGCGCCAACAGAACCTGCAACATAATTTATGTCTTGTATTGAACTTACCAACATTTATAAAAGTTTTAGCTCTTAGTAAACTGGGTAAATTACAGGTTATTGCATTTTCTGAAACAAACTTGCAATGAGGTTTTAGGATGGTGTTGAATAATCATGGTTAGTGGTTGGTTTTTAGAACAGTTGGATTATAGCAAACATGACACAATTTAAAAAAATTTTGGATATTAACAATAATTATTGAAGTGCCTTAAATCAGATCATGAAAGAGTATTTTGCCCCAACCTCAACAGCTTGTAAAACTCCTCCTGCTTCATTTCCCTGATCTCGCCGGGTTGTAGGTCTTTCAATTCAATGTCTTCAATGGCCAAACGGATCAGCCTTTTGCAGGGATAGCCCACCGCCTGCACCATTTTCCTGACCTGGTGGTACTTGCCCTCTGTTAGGCTGATGGTCAGCCAACTGCGCGGCACCCTTTCATGTAACTCTTTCCCATTGGAAAACAATCCTTTGGGCTCTTCAACCAATTCCACTTCGCAGGGCTTGGTAACATAGGAGGTTTCTTCCGCCACAGGAATGGGCACACCGTTCCTCAACTGTTCAACAACTGCCTCATCTGCTACTCCCCGGACCTGGACCAGGTATTTCCTGAAATGCGGCACCTTGCTTTGGAACAACAAACGGGTGATTCTCCTATCGGTGGTCAACAGCAACAGCCCTTCAGAATCCTTGTCCAGCCGGCCAATGGCATGCGTGCCTTCGGGAAAATCAAAGTTGAGGTGGCACAACAACCTTACCCGGTGTGAACTCACGAACTGTGAAACCATGTTGTAGGGCTTGTTCAAGACAAAATAACGGTATGGCTCCTCAGATAATGGCATCCGTAAAGCTATCAAATTATCATCCCAGTTTCTACAAATAATTCATTTGGCAGTGTTTGTGGACTGAATTTCAAAATTAAAGGCTCAACGGTTGCATGGAGTTGAAATATAAATGATAATTTCAAAGAGGACTAAAGACCAGAACAGGGACAGATAAACGTTTGTATTGATGGTTTCCCTTCAATGCAAAATGATAAATAATTTTAAACCATATTGATATGGCATCATCAACCAAACAAGTTATTGCATTGTCAATTTTCATTTTCATGCTGCTGGGTGCATGCAAGAACAAGAATATGTACAAGGCCCCAACAGCTCATTTTACGCTTGATGAAAAACAATTGGCCCCCTATGAAAAGGAGATTGATCACAGGGGATTGATGGCTGATTTGGAAGGTCGCAAGGAAGAGTCATTCAGAAAAGGAAAAGCAATATACAACGAGACTTGCATTACCTGCCACGGAACCCCGAGCCAGGAAGGATCAATTCCTACCGCATTCAAATTTTGGAAGGATCAATTCAACGTTGGAAACGACCCTTACGCTATGTACCAGACACTGACCAGGGGATATGGCGGGATGCCCGCCCAAACGAATTTAACGCCAATAGAGAAATATGATGTAATCAATTATGTCAGGGAAGAGTTTGTGCTACAGCAAAACAAGACAGCGTATTTTAAGGTTGACTCAACTTATTTATCAAGCATTCCTTCAGGTAAAACCAAGGGGCCCTCACCCGTTAAACGAAAACCCTGGGCGGAGATGGACTATGGGAATTATTTCATCAATACCTATGAATTGGCGGATACAAATGCCCAACCCAGGGAAACATCAAGAGGACAAGCCCCATTGAAAGATGAAAACTATGCCAATGCCAACTTCGCCTACAAGGGAATCGCCGTAAGACTGGATGAAGGCACAGGTGGCGTTGCAGCGGGAAATGCCTGGATGATTTTTGACCATGACCTGATGAGAATTGCAGGAGGATGGACAGGCAAGGGTTTTATAGATTGGGACGGAATACTTTTAAACGGGAAGCACAACATCTCGCCTAGGATCATGGGGAATCTCCATTTTTCAAACCCTGTTGAGCCAGGATGGGCAAATCCAGCAGATGGATCCTTTGCCGACAACCGGTTTACTGCGGTAGACAAAAGAAAATTCGGTCCATTGCCCCGTTCCTGGACACAATACAAAGGCCTTTATCATTACAAGGACAAGGTGGTCATTTCTTATTCCGTTGGCAACGCAATGGTACTGGAAAAGCCAGGTCTTGAAGGAACTGCAGACAAGCCCATTTTTACAAGAACACTCAACATCGCTCCTTCGCCAACGAAGTTAAAAATGAGAATCGCAAAAACCAATGCCCTTGTTGCAGTTGCAGGAAAAGATGTTAGCCTTGGCAAGGAAAAAGGTTTTTTTGTTCTTGATGTTCCGGCTTCAAAACCAATCAAGGTAAAAATTTTGATTGCCAACGCTGATGTAAGCAATTTTAAACAACTTTCATCATCCAGCAAGGAGCCTGAAAACCTGTTGCCTTACACCCGTGGTGGCGAAGCCCAATATCCCCAGAAATTGGTAACCGCCATTTCAAAAGGAGAGCAGAAGGGCGCCTTCAAGGTAGACCGGATGGAGTTGCCCTATCAGAGTCCTTGGAAAAACCAGATGAGATTGAGTGGGATCGACTTTTTGGAGGATAAAAACAAGGCTGTGATTTGTTCAACAGATGGTGATATATGGCTGGTGGAAGGAATCCTGAAAAGTTCGGGCAATTTGTTGTGGAAAAGGATTGGAGCAGGATTGTTTCAGCCTTTGGGTATCAAGGTGGTTGATAAAAATATATTTGTGACGTGCAGGGACCAGCTTGTCAAACTGCATGACCTCAACGGTGATGAAGAAATTGATTTTTACGAAAGCTTCAACAGTGATCACCAGGTAACCAATCACTTCCATGAATTTGCCATGGGACTTCAGACAGACAAGGAAGGAAATTTTTACTACGCAAAAAGTGCCCGGCATGCCAGAAGAGCCCTGGTTCCTCAACACGGTACTTTATTGAAAATAAGCAAGGATGGTCAAACAACAACCATCATCGCAAATGGATTTCGTGCTGCCAATGGAGTATGCCTTAACCCGGATGGTTCCTTTATTGTAACAGATCAGGAAGGCCATTGGAACCCGATGAACAGGATCAACTGGGTTACTGCAAACAATAAATTTTACGGAAACATGTTTGGGTACAATCCCTCAAAGGACAGTTCAGATAAAGGCATGGTACCGCCATTGGTATGGGTTGAAAAGGATCTTGACCGATCGCCTTCTGAATTGCTTTGGGTAGAAAGTAAAGCCTGGGGGCCATTGAACGGAAGCCTGCTGAGTTTTTCATACGGATATGGAAAAGTGTTCATTGTTCCGCATGAAAAAATTGGGGACCAGTTTCAGGGAGGATTGTTTGAACTGCCAATTCCAAAATTTTCTACAGGCGTTATGCGCGGAAGATTCAATCCTTCAGATGGTCAGTTGTACGCCTGTGGCTTGTCTGCATGGGGATCAAGCCAGCCTGATTTGGGAGGGTTTTATCGAATACGCTACATGGGTGAAAAATCAACCATTCCCATTGGCCTGAATGTCAAAAAGGAAGGCATACGCTTAAAATTTTCACATGAATTAAGCATAAGGGATGTGAAAAATGATTCTTCCTTTAAGATTCAAACATGGGATTTGAGCCGGTCAAGAAAATACGGATCAGACCACTACAACACGAAATCACTTCCTGTTACCAAAGTTGAAATGAGTGCTGACAGAAAAGAATTGTTTCTCACCATTCCAGGCATTCAACCAACATGGGTGATGGAAATTGCTTATCAACTCACTGGCAAGAATGGACAACCGATAACGGGAAAGATTCAAAACACCATACATCAATTGGGGAAATAGTCAAGTCTATTTTTCCAACCCTTGTTGCGTAACAATCGGCACATATCCTATCTCCATTCCTTTGGGAGGTTTGACAATCAAGGCAGGATCCAGATAGGCAAGCGTTCCAGACATGGGTGGTGGAAGGTATTCGCGTTCTTTTGTCCAAAACCGGTGGAGCAATTCAGCACGCCGTTGCATTTCCTCACGCTCCTTGCTGCTGAGACTGGCATTGAGCAATGCTGGCTGGTCAGCGAATCGATACCAGTAATATGTTAATGTACTGCCATCGCCCAATTTCACTTTGAAAGGCCCAGCCGCAGGCCCGGGCGTTTTCCAGCAACTGGTATCCTCTTTGGGTGTGGTATAGACCAGAGAAGTTCTGTCGTCTCCGGCCCTTCCAAAGTTCACCCCATGCAAGCCGGTTTCGGCAGGCACTTCCTTTGCTGCCAGGGCAACCCAGGTGCCGATTGTATCGTTACCTGATTTGAGCAGTTTATAATATTCGGGTAGTGTTATGACAGCACCTTTCCCCTCTTGTCTTTTGCTGATCAATTCACCTTCCCAGCGCACTTTTAAAGTGGCAGAATCAGTAACATTTGCGTCCATGTAAGAAGTGATGTTCATCAAGGCGCGTTTTTCCTTCGGAATGTGATCGCCATAAAACTTCCAATTTGATCTTACTCCTTTTTCAAATTTTTGCATCCGCGCTTCGCTAATGTCAATAGTGCCACTGGCAGGTTTTCCCCCTTTGAACCAGGCTTCTACGTCATCCCAGAGCGCATTCTTCCTGTAAACCATCAGCCTGTGCAGCAACTCCGAGTTGCCATCAGGGCCCACAGGATATTGTGTGGGAGCCATCCGGGCATAGGTATTGCCTTTTGAATCTGTCGCTTCAAAGGAATGGATGTGCTGCGTTTCCATCTGAAAAGGTTTGTTGGCCTTTGATGGGCGCGTATCCGGAAACAATCCGCTCAGGAGGGGGTTCTCAACTGAGGCCTCACTCCAAAAATAGGGTGTAAAAAACGCAACAGGTCCTTTGAAATTTCCTGTATTGAGGAAGAGGGTCCAACACTGATTTCCGGTAGGAACTTCTTTGCCTGCTGTAGCCAATTTCGGTTCAGTAAGGGGTAAGGGCAAATAACCACTGCCAAACCATTCACCGCAGGTTCCCTGACGAAGGTTCAATCCGTCTGGAGGCCACAACAACCAGGGACTTAGCTGTGCAACACCATATTTCCCTTTGGGTTTGCTCCAATCCCTCCCCTTGCCTGCGCCAGGCCCATTGGCCCATCCTGAAAAATTCAATTGCACACCACCCATGATAAATTTGGGTGTTGCTGTTGCAAATTCGGTATCGCGCCACCAGCCAAGTCCTCCTTCAATATCAGTATACAGCTTTTCTACCGGAAGCGGTCCGTCATGCTGCGGATGCATCCAGGTGCCGAACAATCCTGATTGAAAACTCCTGCCAGGATAGGCTTTTACCAAAGGCCAGGCCGCTGCATACATCGAGTAACCCGCATTGAATGCGTCATCCACTTTCTCAATGCGCGTAATCATGTAACCGCCAATGTTCCCTTTTTTCAATGAATTGTTGATGGAATCCTGCGCAGCAGCAAGGGTGGCAATCAACATGAAAAAAACATTCGCGATTATGCATTTCAACTGCATGAAGATGCTACGTTTGGATAAAGATGCAGGCAATGTTATTCGTTCCATTTTTATTGTGGGGTTTTTATTTTTAAGGCCTGTTTACAGCGTTGTTATTTTTTCTTTTCTTTCAACAGTTTCTCTGCCTCTTGAATGATCCTGATGCGTGCAAGTTCTTCTGCCTGTTGCTGCAACATTTTCTGTTTTTTCCGGTATTCTTCATATTCACCATTGAGGTAGGGTGCTTCTGGATAATCCCAGTGGTCTGTTCTGAAAAGCGGTACGGGAATAATTCTTTCCGCATCATTGACAAGGTTGGCAAGGGGATTGCGCGCCCAGGCATAACGCAGCTCCACTGGATGGGCAACAAGGTCATTCCATACAACGACCCTTTTTTTATCATTGATTTTTTGCCCTTTTTCATTATCAATTTTCAGGTAGTCTGCCTTTGCGGGATAAAAATGCTGGTCAGTTCCTGCAATTGAAAAACCTTCCAAAGGCCTGTCATCAGAGGATTTCACGGCTTTGTTAAAAGTAATGATGATGCGGTCACTAAGCCTTTCGATACCTGTGCAGATCGCGGGCTCCCATCCAAGAGTAAATCCATACTGGGTTGACAAGGCCCAACGGGCCATCCTCTCACCCACCTCCACTTTCTTTTGGGGATGGTACCAGTTTACCTGTTGGTCATAAGCGGCAGCATATCCTGTATTGGGTAAATCCCGAAAGGCATTGAACTGTCCCTCACGAATGGCTGGTGCAGCATCCAACATTCTCAATTCATAATTGTCCAGGGTCTGTGGTTCACCACCGGCACTCAACTCCATGATGCCAAAAGGCAAATTTTTGTTGTTGAACAATTCTCTCCAGTCATTGATCAAAGCCTTGTAGTTGGCTGCGTACAATTGGGGGCGGGCATCGCCCAGGGCATTGTTGTAGCCCTGATGAAACACTGCTCCTTTTACACTGAGCCCGCCAATCAAAGCCACCATTCCCGTATAGGAAGCTCCGGGGAAATTCCTGTCTAGCGAAGGCCTTACTGATGGGGCCTCGGGCTTGGGCGCAGGTTCCAATCCCTGGCTTTTGAGCACCAGATTTCTTTTTTCCCAATTGCTGATTTTTGTCTTCAGGTCTTCAACCGGATCATAGGCTGCTTCCTTTTCGTTCCATTGCTTCAGCAAAGCACTGTTTTCAGGCATTTTCATCAATGTCTTTGGATTCAACCATGCCTCTACAGTCGTTCCTCCTAAAGAAACATCAATCAAACCAATGGGTACTTGACTGACCAAATGTAGCCTCCGACCGAAAATATATCCCAATCCGGAAAATGTTGCAACAGTTGAAGGGGAGCAGGTAAACCAATATCCTTTTTTATCATACCTATCCAGCCAGCTATCGTATTCATTTAATCTTTCAATATCCTTCTTTGGTAACTGACCGGCAGAACTGGGAATGGTCATCATGCGAATATTGGGGAAATTGGCTGACAGCGTTTCGGAGTCCCCATGAAAGAGCCTTGCCAAATCCATCTCCATGTTGCTTTGCCCCCCAAGTATCCATATGTCCCCAACCAAAACATTGGTGAACACAACCGAGCTATTTTTCCCTGAAATTTTTAAATCCTGCGGATTTGAATTGGCACGCATTGAATCGAGGTATACAAGCCACTCTCCTTGCGGATTTGCGGAGGTGGACTTAACCTGTCCCCCAAATTCAATTTTGATTTTTTCTGATGGATCAGCCCAACCCCATACCTTGACTGGCTGGCTGCGCTGTAGCACCATGTTGTTGTCAAAAATATGGTGGGGACGAACCTGCGCAAACAATGAATTGCCCAATAAAAAAAACAATAAAAACATCATGGCTGCAGGAGAGGTCAATGGCTTAAATTTCATACTGTAAGTTTAGCCAATAAATTTTAGAGTAAGAGTAAACAATTCTTCACCTGTTTTAACCTGATTTTATCAGTTCAATAGGATTTCTAAGCAACAAGCGATAAATTCAATTATCGGGCTCAGTACCTGAACCCTTTTGATAAATGTAAAAAATGAGGCATAAATCTAGGTATATACACGTCAGATTCATGGGGTTATCAACCACTGTTTTTGCATTTTTTGCCATTTCACTTTCATCTTTTGAACAAAACAAGCAAGCCCCGGATTCGCAGTTGCAGCGCATGAAGGATAATCACCTTCTATGGTTGTCAAAGGGTACTTCACCTGACCTATCGGTTGAATTCGATCCGGCAGCTTTTCGACCTGAAACTGCTGACACAATTACCCATGACATGTCCGTTTGGAAGACCATCAAACCTGGCTTTCACACTGGCTTTGGATCCACTGATATTGCCTACGAAAAAAATCTTCCTCCTTCGGGAAAAATTTCTGCTTCCGTCAATCTTCAGGGCTGGAAAGGAGAAAGGATCAATTGCCTCTTGCTTGTTTGGTCTGCTGAAAAAAAAGATGAGGTCATTGTCAGGGCAAGTCCGTTTCGCAACAGTGATCATCAACTCGATAAGGGAATCACCTCCATATCTACCGTCAATTATGTTTTGAGCAATGAATTTGCTGGCGGATGCGGTACCAGGGATTTGGATAAATCTCCATCACAGATGAGTCCTGACCTGCTCAAAAAAGCCAATAAGTTTGGCATCAATTCCAACGAGACAAAACCTATATGGATTGCTGTTGAAATACCACCACAGGCGCCCCCAGGGGTTTACAAGGGAAACATTTCAGTTGAATCGACGTCCGGCACGGCAAACCATGCAATAACATTGGAAGTGATTAACAAGTCTCTTCCGGCGCCTTCAGCATGGTCCTTCCATCTTGACCTTTGGCAGAATCCCTATGCAGTTGCAAGGTTTAACGGGGTAAAATTATGGTCACAAGAACACATCAATCTTTTGAAACCTTTGTTGACCATGCTTGCCCAAGCGGGACAGAAATGCATCACCACAACACTGATTGAGGACCCTTGGGCGGGTCAGACATTTGATCCATATGGGTCCATGATCAAGTGGGTCAAAAAAGCGGATGGCACCTGGTCCTATGACTATTCGGTATTTGATCTCTATGTCAACCTTGCTATGGGATCAGGGATAAAAGAACAAATCAATTGCTATTCAATGGTTCCCGTTGGCAACAAATTTTCGTGGTTTGATGAAAAGTCTTCCAAAACCATCACCATTGAATCGATACCAGGAACAAAGGCATATGAGGACATGTGGAGAAGCTTCTTGCGTGATTTCAAAGCCCATCTGAAGGCCAAGGGTTGGTTGAATAAAACGGCCATTGCGCTTGATGAAAGGGAAGAAGAAGAAATGGAAAAAATGTTCGTTTTTTTGAAGGAGGCAGCACCTGAATTGAAAATTTCTATGGCTGGCTTCTATTATGGCAAACTCAACCCAGCCATTTATGATTTCAGTTCCAACTGGAGACATGTTGATACACTTGCGGGGGATGTTATTGATGCCAGAAGACGTTCTGGCCTAAAAACAACCTATTATGTGGCCTGCGGAATACCAAAGCCCAATAATTTCACATTTTCGCCTGCTGCTGAATCCTGCTATGAAGGCTGGTTTGCCTCGGCCATGGGGTTCGATGGATTCTTGAGATGGGCCTATAACAGCTGGCCCGAAAACCCTTTGCTGGATTCCAGGTTCATCCGGTGGCCAAGTGGAGATACTTATTTTGTTTACCCAAACGCCCAAAGTTCAGTACGGTTTGAAAGACTCAGGGAAGGCATTCAGGACTATGAGAAAATAAGAATACTGCGCAAAGAACTGGCAGAACATCCATCAATGAAAGCCGCTGCCGCCAGAGAAGAATTGAATAATTTCATGGGCAGCATCAACACCAAAACACTTGACAAGCGATCTGCAGCAGATGTTATCAATGAAGGAAAAAAATTATTGGCTGAGATTGCCAGATCTGTTGATGGATACAAAGTAGAACGACAAAGATGACAATATACAATGCAGTAGAAATAACAGTTGGAATACAGCATAAACCAATGAAATTTGCAACAGCGCTACAATACAAGCCTAGCCTTTGCTCCGCGGTTTTCCTAATCACCTTTTTGTTTGCCAACGCATATGGTCAAACGCAGAAAATAGAAAACAAGCATTTCTCTGGGACCAAAAATAAAGCATTACCAAACCTTGTTCTGATTGTTGCAGACGATCTGGGCTATGGTGACCTTGGAATCCAGGGCAGCAAACAAATTCCAACCCCAAATATTGATCAGCTTGCCAGGGAAGGAGTAATTTTTACAAATGGATATGTCTCCTCTCCAGTATGTGCTCCTTCCCGCGCAGGCCTTCTGACCGGAAAACACCAGGCAGGTTTTGGTTTTAATGATAACCTTGCTGGTAATCAACCCGGATTTGATGCCAATTATCTCGGCCTTCCGTTAACGGAACAAACCCTTGCCAATAAGCTCAAGTCGCTTGGTTATGCAACAGGGCTGATTGGTAAATGGCATCTTGGTGCAGCGCCTCAGTTTAATCCGGTCAAAAGAGGATTTGATGAGTTCTGGGGATTTTTGGATGGAGGGCATGATTATGTTACTGCAAAACCGAATGGAACTGGCATGGAATCTGCCATCCAATGCAATTACAAGAAGCCTGACCCGCTTACCTATATGACAGATGATATTGGAAACGAAAGCGTGGCTTTTATCAAGCGACACAAAAATCAACCCTTCTTTCTATACGCTGCATTTAATGCGCCCCATGCACCCATGCAGGCAACCGATGAGGACCTGAAACGATTCAGTCATGTGAAAGACAAATTAAGACAAACCTATTGTGCCATGGTATACCGGTTGGATCAAAATATTGGCAAAATTATGAAGGCACTTCAGGAACAAGGCCTGGAGCGCAATACCCTGGTGGTTTTCATCAGCGATAATGGTGGACCCGCAAATTCAATTTCCAATGGCTCCATCAATGCTCCTCTCCGCGGACAAAAAACTACTTTACTGGAAGGCGGGATAAGGGTGCCCTTCTTTTTAAAATGGCCAGCCCTGCTTGATGGCGGAAGAAAATTTACAGACCCCGTTTCAGCACTTGATATCTGCCCAACTTTCATTGATGCTGCCGGCGGTACTGTATCAGAAAAAAATCACTATACAGGCCTTAGTATTTTACCTTACCTGACAGGCAAAACAAAACAGATGCCCCATCAGACCATGGAATGGCGCTACACTGCAGGTATTGCCATTCGGGACGGAGACTGGAAATTGATCAGGTTGCCAGACCGTTTACCAATGCTTTATCATCTTTCGGAGGATATTGCTGAGCAACATGATGTTTCACTTTTATACCCCGACAAAACCAAATCGATGTTAAAAAAACTGGGAACATGGGAGATGCGCCTTCCTCATCCTGTCTTTCATGAACCAGTGGAATGGCGGGTTCGTCATCTAGGATTTTATGATGCAGGATACCAGCTTGTTCAGCCACAAGATTGAATCAACATTTTAAAAAATAACAATGAACAAAAAGAATTACACATTTCTCTTCTTTCTGATAACACATTTGTTCATTTTCTGTGATGTCATTGTTGCGCAAAATCAATCAACCCAAAAGGGATATGACAGAAAAGAGACCATGGCCATGAACAAAAAGCTGATCCATGGGTGGAATACCTGGAATACGCGCAGTGTATTGTCTCACGTATTGTTGCCTGAATGTTTTTCCATCAACCTTGCCTTGAAAGACCAGCAGGGTAAAATCCTGGAGGAAACCCTGATTGGCCGGGATCATTATGACAGCAAAGAGCAGGTCATTGCCGGACCACATGCCTACGATGGTACTTACACGGAATTAGAAGTAGAATGGCACAACATCAAGGTCCGGGTGCAGAGCGCATCTGTGAACAATGAACTCTACATACTGGTAAGTCCTTTGAAAGCAACAGCTAGAGATTCATTGCTGATAACGCCTCGGATGTTGTGGAACAGAAAAGGTGAAGTGGAAAATGACCAGTACATGATTGTCGGACATACACCAAAGAATAACATCAAAGTCTATGTCAATGGAAACAGCAAAACAATATCTTCCAATGCCTTCCACATTCCCTTGGATAAAACAATTGCCATTTCATCAGGCATGTCAAAGCCGGTGGAGTTCGTTGAGAACATGATCAAAAAGGCGAAACTACAATTCGAGTCAGAAAGATTCAAGGCAGATAAAACTCCGGAGGCATATGATGCCATGCAAACAGTGCTTGCATGGACTACAATTTATGATCCGAACAACCACAGGATCATCAACCCGGTAAGCCGAACGTTTTCCAATGATTGGGTACTGTTCGGATGGGATACTTATTTCGCAGCCTACATGTTATCGCTTGACAACAAGGAGCTGGCCTATGCCAATGCAATTGCCATTACAAAGGAGATTACAGACAGGGGATTTGTGCCCAACAATTCCCAATTGGGCCACAAGAGTGAAGACCGGACGGAGCCTCAGGTTGGATCCATTGTTGTACGGGAAATTTATAGGAAGTACAGAGAGAAATGGTTTTTGAAGGAGGTATACAATGAATTGCTCAGCTGGAACCGTTGGCGAGCGGCCAACAGGGACATAGACGGATACCTGGTGCATGGCACGGATCCTTATGATTATGGAAAGAGTAAATCTCGTTCAGCCACTGAATCCGGAAAAATGAAGGCCGCCAAATGGGAATCCGGGATGGACAATTCTCCCATGTGGGACGATGCAGGTTTTGATAGCATAAACCACCGCATGCTGATGGCCGATGTGGGATTGATGAGCCTGTATATTGCCGATTGCCAGAGCCTTTCTGAGATAGCGACTGTTCTGGGAAATGAGGATGATGCAAAAGAATTAAATGAAAGAGCGGAAAAATATTCCAATAAGCTCAAGACACTTTGGGATGATCAGTTTGGCCTTTATTTGAACAAAGACCTGGTAACAGGAAAATTCAGTTACCGTTTGACGCCAACGTTGTTTTATCCATTGCTGACAAATGTTCCAAGTCTGGAGCAGGCCTCAAGGATGATGAAGGAACATTTTTACAACGCCAATGAATTCTGGGGAGAATACATCTTGCCTTCGGTTGCACGAAATGACAAAGCCTTTAATGACAACCATTACTGGAGGGGCAGGATCTGGGCACCACTGAATTTCCTGGTATACCTGGGTATGAGAAACCATGATTTACCTGGTGCCAAAAAAGATCTGGTTGAAAAATCGAAAACCCTGCTTTTAAAAACATGGCTGAGTGATCGCCATGTATGCGAAAATTATCATGCCCAAACCGGAAATGGCGGTGAAGCCAATACCTGGAGTGATGCATTTTATCATTGGGGCGCTTTGCTGGGTTTCATGGATATCATGGAAAAGGGATATGTTCCCTCTCCGCAGGCACCTTTGAATTTTATAAAAAAATAAACCCAGTCATCCCCTAACTATAATCATTATCATCACTAAAAATTTAAACACGTGAAACTTATTCGGTCTTTACAGTTGCAGCTTTTTTTCATGCTCCCAGTTTTGGTATTGGCACAAAAAGAAAACATTGACCAGGAGATCATGAAAAAAATCAGAAATGAGGGGTTAAATAATTCCAAAGTGATGGACATCGCATTTCAAATCACTGAAGTCAGCGGACCAAGGGTAACCAATTCTCCAGGATTTGTGCGTGCTGCCAATTACGCCATAAACCAATTTACCCAATGGGGATTGGTCAATTCGAGATTGGACCCCTGGGGTGATTTTGGAAAAGGATGGGAATTGGAGAAATCTTACGTGGCCATGACAGCTCCCTGGTACAGGTCGCTTATTGCATATCCCAGAACATGGTCGGCAGGAACCAATGGACCAAAAGCTGGAGAGGTGCTTTTGATCTCTGCGAAAGATTCTGTAGAACTTGAATCGTACCGCAATAAAATAAAGGGAAGGGTTTTAATCCTGGATAACCTGATCGTGTATGAACAAAGTTATAAGCCGGCAGCTGTTCGTAGAACAGATGAGGACCTGCAAATACTGGGTAAAGTAACCGAAGCTGAAGATACGGCTGCCATGCGCAGAAGACGGGAAAGAAACAATGCACAAAATGGTGTTCCAAGGGGTGTGCTCGCTGCACTAAAAAGAATGGCCGTAAAGGAAGGAGCCATTGCCATTTTAAGTTCAGCCGCAGAAAATCACAGTGGCACTGTATTTGTATTACAGGCAGGTCCATACAAAATATCAGATCCGGAAAATTTTCTGGACATAGCAGTTGGTCTTGAAGACCATAACATGATCATTCGCTTGTTGAAAAACGGCACTCCAGTTAAAATGGATGTAGATGTAAAAACAAATTTCCAAACTACTGATACAAAGGGATACAATGTAATTGCTGAAATTCCTGGCACTGATATAAATTTAAAAGAAGAAATAGTGATGCTCGGCGCTCATCTTGACTCATGGCCTGCAGCGACTGGTGCAACTGATAATGCAGCAGGTGTTTGCGTCATGATGGAGGCCGTACGCATTTTAAAAGCCATAGGAATCCAGAACAGAAGAACCATACGCATTGCTTTGTGGAGTGGAGAAGAACAGGGTTTGTTGGGATCAAGAGGCTATATAAAGAAAACGTTTGGAGATCCGGCCACCATGAAATTATTGCCCGCACATGATAAATTTTCAGCGTATTTCAATTTGGATTACGGCACTGGAAAGATTCTTGGCATTCACCTCCAGGGAAATGAAGCAGCCCGTTCTATTTTTGAAGAGTGGTTTACCCCATTCCATGACCTTAGGGCCAAAACAGTTACCATTCAAAATACTGGAAGCACTGACCATATCTCTTTTGATGTTATCGGATTACCTGGATTTCAGTTTGTCCAGGATCGAATCATCACCCAACACAGCAACATGGACAGCTACGACCATTTGATGCCAGACGACCTCAAACAATCAGCCACCATTACAGCGGCATTCATATACAATGCAGCCATGAGGGATCAGAAACTGCCAAGAAAAGAATTGCCAAAACCACTTTCAATTGATCCGGTGACAGGCTCAAAGCGTTAGGGTTAACAAAGTTCTATGGACAAGCAATAAAATATGGAAATGATAAAAATGAAAAAAATCTATGCGCGCATTGCTGTTTTGCTTTTAATGCAGTTTGCATTTGTGCACTTGAATATTTCTGCTCAGGAAGGACTTACACTACTGGGAAACAGGTTTTTAACATTCAGCACGGTGGTTCGGGTGAACCAGATCGAAACTTCTCGTGATCAATTTCATGGAACCGATGAGTCGGGAATCCATTCTCCGGAAGGAGCGCGCAAGTTTCGGGAAACCATAGAAAACAGTTGGCCGGGTGCAAGGATTACCTGGTCATTCAGCTGGCTCGCCTTAAAGGATCAGCGGCCGAATTACGTTGACTTGAGGAAACTTGTTGTTGCTTACCATAAAAAATATGGCGATGAGATTACTTTTTTACCCGGTGGCTATTTTGCCAACATGTACAATACCCGAGAGCAGGTTAACCGCGACCTGCATGAAGGGTTGCAGATGGTTTCTGAAATGGTGGGTGGTGGATACCGCCCCAAAAGCGTTATTGCTGGGTTTCTTGCTGCTGAAAACCAGCAGTACCTGGCAGAAAAAGAAGGAATTCATGTATGCCAGGGCAATATCTGGAGCCAGTATGCTGTAGACAATGGGGATGGCGAGGGATCGATTTCCTATCCTTATTATCCGTCACGTGAACATTTTTGCAAGCCTGCACAGGGAAAAAAAGACATGATTGACTGTGTGAATCTTGATGGCTGGACCGTTGATTTCCTGAATGCAAGGTATCCTGTGCCCCGATTTATCAACGGAATCAGGTGCGGCAGCCGTCAGGGTGTAGGGCCAATTGAAACCATCCTCCGACAGGGCACCGAAATTGGAACCAGTGAAATGCTGGCAACCACTGCCGCACATTTCGATACAGGTTTTGCCCTCAATAAATTTGCATGGGTAACATCGATTTGGGAATTAAGCCTTGTTGAAGCATACAAGGTATACGGCTACAATGGTCGCAATGGACTCGATGGCCTTGAAATATGGCTGAAGGAAATAAGGCGAAGGTGGCCCCAGGCAAAATGCATCACACAGGGAGAATTTGGAATGCTGTGGAGAGAACAATACAAAAACAATGACAAGATCAACTATCAGTTTGTTCAGCGAGGGTCTGGCATTTGCGGATCAGAAGCTGAAATGGAAATCAAGTGGTTCATGAACAAAGATTTCAGGATGGCACTGCTAAGAGACTGGAAAGCCAATAGCCCAGAAAAGCTGATTGATTTCACAAGATATGACCTGAAGGCGGTGGAACCTGAAGACCCGCTACCGAACAAGAACACCCGGAACTGGAGCCTGTTTAACCGCCTTAACCAGAAAGGGTTACGCCCTCAGGATAAGCCCATTGGATTGGATCAATTGAATGCAGAAGAACAGGCAATCATAAGGCGGAGGTATTCGGGATTATTTGGTCTTGATGCCAATAAGAATATTTCAACTGGCGAAGTTGCCAATAAGCCAAAAGCGCTGAACATGAAACAACACCAATAACATACATGAATGTAAAAAATTTAAAATACCTTAATCATGAAAAATTTATTTATGAATAACCTTGGATTAAAAATAGTCTTGCTCGGAATTTTTATTGTTTCATCCGTGATGCCAAAGGCACAAAACAGGGATATCAGTTACCTGTCTTCGGGTGGAAAATTAAACCCATTGCAAGCCATCATGGACATCAGGCATTATACCATTGCACTGGATGTTGATATTGAGAAAAAATCAATTCAGGGAAATGTGGAAGTTGAAATGCTTTTGTCAAAATCTACTGATACAATTTTGCTGGACCTGGTTCATTTGCTAACGGTGAACAAAGTAAGCGTAAATGGCAAGCAGGTAAATTTTGTACACAAAAATGATAAGATTTACATAACTGCCAAAACAGCATTCCCAATGGGTAAGCAAACCGTAAAGGTGGAATATGGCGGAGAACCTCCTATTGCAGTAAGGCCCCCATGGACAGGCGGCTTTACCTTTACCAAAGACAGAAGTGGAAACGATTGGGTGGCCATCAATTGTCAAAAAGAAGGGGGACGGGTTTATTTTCCTTGCAAGGACCATCCCAGCGACGAACCCAATGAAGGGGTTGACATGTTCATCACTGTGCCAGAAAACTTAGTGGTTGCGGGTCCTGGCCTTTTAAAAGAAGTGCTGAAAAAGAAAAACAAGAAAACCTACCATTGGAAAACCAATTATACCATCAGCAATTACTGTACAGTGTTTAACATTGGCAAGTATGCCGTCGTGAGCAAAGACTATACCACCGTCGATGGAAATATTGTTCCAATACAATTCTATGTATTGGAAGAAGACAGCAGTTTCGCACCTAAAATAATTGAACTCAAAGCAAGAGATACCAAAATACTTGAGAAATACTTTGGTGAGTATCCATGGGCAAAAGAAAAAATCGGGATTGCTGCAGTGCCCAATTCTGGCATGGAACACCAAACAATGATCACGTTTCAAAACAAGTTCGTTTACTCAAAAATTGGTGTCCATGACTATTCGGCCAACCTATACCACGAGTATGGACATGAATGGTTTGCAAACAAAGTAACCAACAAAGACTGGGCACACATGTGGATCCAAGAAGGCATTACAACCTATGCTGAAGCATTGATTCACTATGAATTGGGAGGACAGGCCGCTTACGATGAAATCATCAATCGACACAAAAGATCTACCAGAAACAAGAAACCGATGGTTGGAGGGGAGGAGCTATCAGAAGATGAAGCGTATGCTGGCAGGGATATTTATGCAAAAGGTTCATATTTTATGCACAGCTTAAGGTACGTACTGGGTGATGAAATATTTTTACCAACCCTGAAAAAACTCGCAACAGATCCCAGGTATACTTATGACAATTTTGTTACCACAAAAGATGTAGAAGAATTGTTCAGCACGGCATCGAAGCAAGATTTAAAGCCTTTTTTCAATTTCTACGTATACACCAATGAAGTGCTCGATATTTCAGTGAAAGAAGTTGGGTACCAAAAGTACCAGATTACACTGAACAATTTCTTCATGCCATTGCCCCTTGATATTGGTCCGGCAGACAAAACCACCAGAACAATGATTGGCAAGGAAGGAATTGTCGTATCCAGCAATGGGGCTCCACAAGTAGATGCCAAGGGACATTATTTGAAAAAAATAACCATACAGTAATGAAATACAAATATTTTGCGCTAACAACGATTTTATCTTTCCTTGTCAGTTTTTGCCGTGCAGATAATTATCCCAGAAATTATTCGATTGATATTTTACATTATCTGTTTGAATTGAAGTTGTCTGACAATACTGATGAAATAATGGGCAAGGCCAGTATTGCTGTGTTGTTCAAAACAAATGATGTTAAACAAATCAGGCTTGATTTGATCAACAAAAATGGAAAATATCTGCAGAAAGGCATGGTCGTGGAGTCGGTTAGCTACAATAATACCAAGGCCGATTTTACCCATACAAATGATGCACTCGTTATTCAGTTATCTGCAAAGGCACCCAAAGACTCCACCATTACATTTATCATTCAATACCGCGGTGTGCCTGCGGGAGGCTTGAGAATTGGGCCTACCAAATATGGGGACCGTAGTTTTTTCAATGAAAACTGGCCAAACAATGCACGCCACTGGTTGCCCGCCATTGACCACCCATATGATAAGGCAACCAGTGAGTTTAAGGTAACCGCACCATCCAAATACAAAGTAGTATCCAATGGTCTCTTGCTGGAGGAGTCAACAATTGACAAGGAAAACAAACTCACCCACTGGAAACAGTCTATTCCTGTATCCAGTTGGTTGTTCGTTTTGGGTGTTGCTGAATTTGCAGTTCAACATGTTGGAAAATTTGATGGCAAGGATATTCAAACATGGGTCTATCCCAGAGACAGGGAGATTGGATTTGTAGATTTTGCTGAACCCACCAAACAGGTGCTTGAATTTTATTCAACATATGTGGGGCCTTACGCGTATGAAAAATTGGCCAATATTCAATCCCCAAGTGTGGGTGGGGGGATGGAAACATCATCTGCTATTTTTTATGCTGAGAACCTTGTAACGGGTAAATATGAAAAAAGATTAAGAAATGTAGTGATTCATGAAATTGCCCACCAATGGTTTGGCAATGCCGTTACGGAAAGCACCTGGGATGATGCCTGGTTAAGCGAAGGATTTGCCACTTTTTTCAGCATGCTGTTTCAAGAGCATGCCTATGGCCACGAAGAGTTTGTTGCAGCAATAAAAAATTCCCGTAAATCTGTATACAACTATGCCAAAAAAGATTCTGGATACAGTATTGTTGCTCCACGCTCTGCCGAAACGGATCCGGTTACAACTGGAATCACTTATCAAAAAGGTGCATGGGTATTGCACATGTTAAGGGAGAAAATCGGCCATGATAACTTTAGAAAGGGCATTCGCGCATATTATGCAAGGTACTTCAATGCCAATGCCACCTCTGAGGACTTCAAGCGGGAAATGGAAAAGGCTTCGGGCCAAAACCTGACAACGTTTTTCAATCAATGGTTATACAAACCTGAGAACCTGAAAATTTCTGCCCATTGGGAATATGACGCCAATGCACAACAAATTCTATTGAACATCAAACAAACACATTACAGTGGATTTGTTTTTGATTTTCCAATTGAAATAGAAATTTTTGATGCCAAAACCAATGCTACAGAAATAATGAAGTTTACTGTTAACACCAAGGAGTCAATCATACCCATCAAGTACAACAAAAATCCAAGTTCAATTAAACTTGATCCAAGAACGGTATTGCTTGCTGAAATTGAAATGAAATAGGCTATTAGCAGAACAACAAATAAAAAGAAATGATAACAATCATCTGGATTACCCTAATTGCTTTTTCACTCTGGTTTATCTACTTTTTTGCAAAGGATATTCGTTTGCACAAAAATCAGTTGGGTGATGCCAGCTGGGTGAAAACTGCTTTCATCGGGTTTCTGGTGAATTTTTTTGATGTTCTTGGAATTGGTGCATTTGCTCCACAAACTGCCTTGTTAAAATTTACCAAGCAAACACCAGACAGGCTGATTCCTGGCACGATGAATATTGCCAACACAATTCCGGTATTGATCCAGGCAATTGTTTTTATTCAAATTATTGAAGTTGACCCCATTACCTTGGTGGTTATGTTTGCCACCGCAACCATTGGGGCAACCGTAGGAGCTGGATTTGTGTCCAAGCTTTCCGAGAACAAAATAAGGCTCACCATGAGCATTGCATTGTTGATTACAGCAGGTTTTATGTTTGCCAATAAAATGAACTGGATTCAGGGGCAGGGCAATGCAATTGGACTTCATGGATGGAAATTATTTGTTGCCGCAGCCGTAAATTTTGTTCTTGGTGCAATGATGACTGTTGGTGTTGGACTCTATGCACCATGCATGGCGATGGTATTTTTGCTGGGCTTATCCCCTCTGGTGGCCTTTCCCATCATGATGGGGTCCTGTGCTTTTTTGATGCCACCAGCATCTTTTAAATTTATAAAAGCAGGCGCCTACAACCGAAAAGCTGCACTGAGTATGGCTCTGGCAGGAACAGTTGCGGTATTGATTGCTGCATTTATTGTAAAATCTTTGCCTTTGGATGCACTGCGGTGGATTGTTATCGCCATTGTACTGTATACCTCTTTCACCATGTTTTACTCCGTATACAAAAAAGGAGTTTCATGATTCGTTTTCAGCATTGCGCTTAAACAGACATCAAACCATGCAAAAAAACAAAATGCCTCTTTCGACAATCACTGGTAAAGCATTTGACTTCCTGTTTTTTATCTTGATGATTGCCACAGCATCATCAACAGATGCAAGACCCATCAAATGGAAAGAGCAGAATAAACCCGGAATCAATATACATTCTTTGCATTGCGAAAACCAACACAACCCTTTGGGAATTGATGTTAGTCAACCAAGACTGGGATGGATTTTAAAATCCAATTCAGGAGAGCGTGGGCAATACCAAACAGCCTATCAGGTTCAAGTTGCCAGCAGCCTTGCGCTGCTGCATGCCGGAAAAGCAGATGTTTGGGATAGTGGAATCATCGGCAATATAGCATCGAATAATATCAGCTATAACGGTAAGCGCCTTTTATCCGAAAAAAGGTATTACTGGCGGGTAAAAATATGGGACAAACGAAAAAATGCATCAGCCTGGAGCAGTTCTGCATTTTGGGAAATGGGATTACTTGATGGTGCTGATTGGAAAGGAAAATGGATTGAAGAAATTAAGTCCTCATCTGAAGAAAACAACAATCTTTATGAAGACAAACCAGCCCCTCTTTTCAGGAGGGAATTTACATTGTCAAGAAAAATAAAAAAGGCTGTGATGCATGTCAGCGGGATAGGCTATTACGAAGCTTTTCTCAATGGCAACAAGGTTGGCAACAAACTCCTCGACCCAGGCTGGACCAATTATTCAAAAAGAATCCTGTACAGCAGTTATGATGTTACCTCCTACATGGCAACAGGAAACAATTGCGTAGGAATGATTTTGGGCAATGGATGGTACAACCCATTGCCAATGAAATTCTGGGGACGGAGAAACATTCGTGAATCATTACCTGTTGGAGAGCCAAAATTTATCATGCAATTGAACATTGAATATGCAGATGGAACAAAGCAACAGATCCTGTCTGATGATGCATGGAAAGTAACAGCTGGTCCTATCTTGCGAAACAATATTTATCTGGGTGAGAAATATGATGCCCGTAAAGAGATTCCTGGATGGTGTAAAACTGGCCTGAATACAAATAACTGGAAGCCGGTAAAGGTTGCAGCAGAACCTGTAGGAAAATTGTGTTCAGAACAATTGCCCCCAATTGTTGCCGGGGATACTATTTTGCCGCTTTCAATCAAAAAGATACAAGAAGGAAAGTTCATTGTTGATTTTGGAAAGAATTTTAGTGGCATCGTACGGATGGAAGCAAAAGGTGCTGCTGGAACTGTCATCAACCTGAGTTATGGTGAACTGCTATATGCCAACGGAACCGTAAATGTAATGACAAGCACAGCAGGTCAGATAAAACGCAAAGGAGTGGGAGGTCCTGGAGCTCCTGACACTGCATTTGCCAGTGACCAGTTCATACTTGGCGGGAAAATGAAAGACGTATTCCAGCCAAAATTTACCTTTCATGGATTTCGCTATGTTGAGGTTTCCGGGTTTCCGGGTACACTGCGCCCACAAGACATAAAAGGCTTGGTGCTCTTTTCAAATGTTCCGGATGTTGGAGACTTCAGCTGCTCTGATTCGCTGATCAATCAAATTCAAAAGATTTGTCTGAATACTTTTAAGAGCAATATTTTCAGTGTGCAGTCAGATTGCCCACACAGAGAACGTTTTGGATATGGTGGCGACATCGTTGCAACCAGTGAGGCTTTTATCAGCAACTATGACATGTCTGGTTTTTATGAAAAAACTGTTGTTGATTTTGCAGATGAAGCGCAGCCAGATGGAGGATTGACAGAAACAGCGCCTTTTGTAGGAATTGCCAGTGATGGATTGGGAGGAAAGTCTGGGCCAGTAGAATGGGGCTCAGCTCATCCAATCCTGCTTTACCATCTGTACCAGTACTACGGAAAAATTGATTTGCTCCGCGAGCAGTACCCGGTTGTAAAAAATTGGGTTGATTTCATGCACCGAAATGCAAAGGAAGGAATCATCAACAGAACCATCGGAGATCATGAAAGCATTGATGAAAAAGTAGTGGGTATAAGTGCCACTGCTTATTACTATTACAACACGCTGCTGCTGGCCAAATTTGCCAATTTGCTGGATAAAAAGGAAGATTATGCCAAGTACAATGCACTGAAAGACTCAATTAAAACGGCGTTTATCAATAAATATTTCGATCCTACCACCGGAAACATAGGCATCCATACTGCTGCGGCCCAATCATATGGCCTATACTTCAACTTGATTCCGGATAACGGATTTGATGCAGCAGTGAAAGTCTTGCTGGAAAACATCAGCAAGAATGATGATCACATTACTGCAGGTATTTTTGGTACAAAATTCATCATGGAGGTATTGAGCAGGACCGGTAATGGAAGCAAGGCTTACAAAATGGCAACACAAAAAACATTTCCCGGATGGGGGTATATGTTGGCGAATGGTGCCACTACATTATGGGAACACTGGAAACTGGATGAAAATACATTTTCACACAACCACCCGATGTTTGGTTCCATCAGCGAATGGTTTTACAAATATTTGGCTGGAATTCAACCTGCAAGCGATGCTGTAGGATACAACAAGATCATCATCAGGCCGCAAATAAATGATTTGCAATGGGCAAAGGCCTCATACAATTCAGTGCTTGGTAAGACAGTTAGTTCCTGGAAAATAACAGGAGAAACATTAACGCTGGACATAACTATCCCTGTGAATGCAACCGCTACCGTATATCTTCCTTCTTCACTTAAAAATATAAAAGAACGGGGAAGGACAATATCGGATAAGGGAGATGTTCAATTTGTTGGAATTGAAAACAAGGAATCAAAATTTCTGCTGGGGTCTGGAAACTACCAATTTACAGCAACATTAGCGCATTGATAAAACAATCAATGTTAATGAAGGGGATCAACCCTCTGCTTTAAAAAGCGCTCTGCGGCCGCATCACATTTTTTTGCGTAGTCCTGAACACGATTCCTGTGCTTTTTATCTAAGGCAAGATTGTGTAACTCTTGTACATCTTCTTTCAAATTATACAGCTCATAGAATTCTGGATGATCCTCATAGCGAATGAATTTCCAGGTATTGTCCCTGAAGCATTCGGTCTTGAGCAACAAAGGATTCCCCTCCAGACGGTGTTCGCAAAAAATTGAGTTGCGCCAATTTTGTGGAGATCCACTGTAAAACTCAGTTAAACTTTTACCAGCATACCGTTCAGGAATAGCCATACCTGCCAGTTTGAGTATAGTAGGAGTAACATCAACATTAAGGACCATCTCTTCATGTGTTTTTCCACGGGAAGATGCTGGTTGACGCGGATCATAAATAATCATTGGCACCCTGATCGATTGTTCATACATCAGCCACTTATCTGCATACCCCCTGTCTCCTAAAAAATATCCATTATCCCCCATAAAAATGATAACCGTATTGTCTGCCAAACCCTGTTCTTTCAATGCGGCTTGTACCCTGCCAATAACACTATCAACTCCACTGATCATCCTGTAATATCCTTTTACCATTCTCTGGTATTTCTCGGAAGAATCAAAACGCCAATACCACCTGTCCCGGTTCATGGTTGTTTTGAGGAATGCAGGCAATGCATTAAAAAAAGCAGGATCCGCTGTTGATGGAACAGGAATTTTGGCATCAGCATACAAACTGTCACAGTAAGAAGGCCAGAAATACTGTTCTTTCGAATCATCATCAGCGTGTGGCGACCAGAAGGAAAGCGAAAGACAAAAAGGCTGACCTTTATTGGCTTTTATAAAATCAATGGCATGATTGCCATTGATGTCTGCCAGGTGTATTTTTTTCCCATTGATCTCTTTGATGTAAGGCCAAGCGGTTTTTTTGCTGACATTGAACATGCTGTCTTCAATTCCTTTGTTCACCTTCACTCCAAATTTTCCTACAAACCCCGTTCGGTATCCTGCTTTTCTCAGCAAATAAGGATAGCTCTCCAACATGTATTGGTTGCTCAATGGTAGTTTTCCAAAAGTATAGTCATGGGTCCGCTCATATAAGCCCGTGAACAAGGATGCCCTGCTTGCCGCACAAATGGGTGTGGTCACAAATGCATTTTTAAAATAAAGACCAGACTGAGCCAATTTGTCCAGATAGGGTGTTTTGATAATGGGGTTACCCGCAAATCCAAGTGCATCCCACCGATGATCATCAGTAAGAATAAAAATAATATTGGGTTTACTGGTGGGATTAGGAGGATTTTGATTTGTGCCCTTTTCATTGTACGCAGACAACAAGAAAAAGCATGAAACAATCACACAAAAAACAGCAATAAATTTCATTGGCTTTTATTTCAAGGATGAGAGGTCAGCAAATTTTGAAAAATGATTGGGTTTGCGTGTCGAGTTGCTGCTCTATATCTTTTGCTGTCTTGGTTATGGAAAGACCTCCGAGATTGGTACAACGCAGGGTATGATGAATTTCATTGCCAACCTTTTGCATGGTTTCAATTACTTCATCCAGTGGAATCAGGTGATTGTAATCAGACAAGGCCATGTTTGCGCAGGAGACCGCATTTGTTGCTGCCATTACATTTCTTCCAAGACAAGGGGCTTCTACCCTGTTTCCTATCGGATCGCAAATCAATCCGAGTACATTCTGCAAGGCCAGTGATGCAGCAGAAAGGGATTGTGCTAGGCTACCATTGGCCATGCCCACCAGTGCTGCAGCTGCCATTCCTGAACCGGAACCGCATTCTGCCATGCATCCACCCACCTCTGCAGCAAAGGTGGCATGCGCGGCAACAAAAACACCAATCAGTCCGGCAGCAAGCATCGCCTTTACCATTTCATCTTCAGACAACTCCAATGAGGTTGCCATGCCAATGATTGCGCCAGGCAAAGCGCCACAGGATCCAGCAGTGGGTGCCGCCACAATAACACCCATGGAACTCTTCACTTCCATGATGGCTGAAACATACATGATGATGGTGTTGTTCACATCACCGCCCATCAAGCGCTTGTTTGTGAGTTGCTCTTTTAATTGAACAGACTGGCTGCCCAAAATCCTGTCATGATAACTGGTTCCTTTCAAACCTGTATCAATGGCATTTCGCATGATGCGAACTATGGATCTCATTTTTTCAAATACTTCCTCTTTGGAAATATTTCCCCTCATGCACTCATAGTCAACAGCCAATTCCCAAAGGGACAAGTTTTTACCTTGGTTATAGGCAAGCATTTCATCACTGGTAATAAAAGGCACACGCAAATTATTCCTGGACAAAACCGGAAGAACAGGAGATAGTTTTTTTATACCCCTTACTTCACTGATGGCGAGTATTTCCTCTACAATATTTTCATCCAAAAAATGTTGGGCTTTTATTTCAAGAAAATTATTGCCTTCTCCATTCGTATCATGCCATGTGATCTCATCGCAAACAACTGTGTTTTTAAGAAAAGGGATCAGGTTTTCTGCAAAGTCGCAATAGATGAGCGTTTCATAATAATCTCCCGCAAGCGATACCTTACAGTTGTCAATTTCAATTACCTCTATCATTCCACCCCCGGTTGAAATCGCAGTCATGCGATGACACTCCTCCTTGTTGCTCAAGGTAAGCTTATAGGTATTGGGATGGTCTGCACCTATATCATGGATTTCAATTTCAACTTTAATGCCTTCCAGTTCAAGAAAATTTTCTGATTGTGGAAGCCGCTCATCATAGGCCTCCCATCCCAGAAATCCACCAAACAAACCCATGTCTGAACCCTGGCTCTTGTGTGTGGTTGCCAGGGAACCATTGGGGTCGAATTCTATCAATACATGTGATATGGCGCCTCCCATCAAATCCCTGCACAGCCGTCCTATTCTCAAAGAGGCTGCACAATGGGAACTAGAGGGCCCTCTCATCACAGGCCCAATAACGTCATTAAAAATGCTTGGGAAGGTTGCCATGATAGTGTGTTAATGTGATGGAAAATAATTTACCATTCCGTTCGGTCTGTTAAAATATGAATGGGGAAGTTTTTTTTCGTGCAATTTTATAAAATCCCGGGGTGTTGAAGAAACAATGCTTTTAAACACACGATTAAAAGAAATGACACTGTTAAAACCGCATTGGCGGGCTACTTCACTAATAGAAACAAATTTTTTTTCCATCAACCGTTTGCAAGCTTCATTGATCCTCAGTTCATTTAAAAATTGGGTATACGTTTTAGAACTGTGTTTTTTAAAATACCTGCAAAAAGACTGGGGCGCAAGGTGTGCAACAGCTGAAATCTGTTCCAAAGAAATTTCTTCCTTGTAGTGATCCATGGTATAGCGAAAAATATCATTCATCTTCAAGCCGTCCCTATCCGTAAACAGGTACTCGAAAGATTCTGTAGAAAAATATTCCCATTGGCTCAGATTGGCCATTGCCTGAAGCATCTCAATAAAATAAGCCAGCACGAACCCCTCTTTGTTATTTCTAACCTTAAGAAAATGCTCAAACAATATTGGTGCATCATGTACAGATGCCTGGATGCCATGTTTACTTGATGTGACAAATTTTTTAATCTTGTTCATTTCAGGCAACTCGAGCAGGTGTGAAATGAATCCTTCCGGATTGAAAAAAAGACTCAGTGAATGAATTTTTTTGCAGCTATCTGGCTGAAAATAACAAGGATCACTTTTGAACAAATGAGGCTGATTGGGTCCTATGACAAACAAGTCACCCGGTTGGAAGGGTTTCATGTTGTTTCCGATTACAAGTGTACCCTCGCCACTAAGTACCCAGGTAATTTGAATTTCTACATGGCGATGCAGATGAGGATAAAAATAAGGCAACTTATCTTCCTTTAAATGTATTGAGTTGCCAATCTTTTCGGGTATCGTGAAATTGATGACTTTCACAAAGTAATTTGGTTTTTATTAAGCCACTAAGAAGAATACATATCAGAAACTTTACAAATTACACCCATACTCCAACTCCACTGATCATGTGTATTGTTTAATAAAGGAATTTACACAACTTGGGTTAATCAAAAAAATATACTTGAATTGTTAACCCTTACGATAGATAGTGGATTTTTACACCTGATGTTTTTATAAAAAAACAAACCGCCTGATTCAATGAACCAGGCGGTGATGTGTAGAAAAATTATATACCAATGAATTAAAGGGTATCGACTAATAGCCAGGATTTTGTTTAATGGCTGGATTTAATGTCATCTCATTGATCGGAATGGGCAAAAGATAATGCTTAGCAGGATCGAATCCCCAGGTACTTCCAGGTCCAACCAGTGAAGTCTTATAAGGATCAAGAAAATTGCCTGCATCTACCACCAAATTTGTAAATGCTTTTTTTAATTCATCTGAATAAAAAGCACCCTTGGGTCTTTTACCAATAATCAACTTATGTGCAGCCCAACGCATGATATCATCACGTCGAAAGCCTTCCGCCATCAACTCAACGGCACGTTCTCTTCTAACCTCCTGCAGCACGCTACTCAGCGTATAGCCATAATCCGGCCAGCTGGGATCAGTACGAATAGAGGCGATGGTCATATTGGGCATGCCAACCCTCGCCCTCAGCTTATTGATCGTCAAATCCACATCAGCCTGGGTCAATTCTCCCAATTCGGCTTTTGCTTCAGCATAATTGAGCAAGGCTTCCGCATATCTAAAAATAATGTACGGTACTTCTCCACTAAATCCGTTTGTTGTAGGGTCAAACTGAGGACGGCGCCATTTCTGTGATTCGTATCCAGTGGGACCCGTCTGTGCACCTCCCAACAAAGGGAGCAGATACTTGGTAGTGTCATTTTTTAAATTGATCGTAACAGGGTCCCCAGGGTTCATGACCGTTTGGACAAACCTTGGATCGCGGTTTATGACTACATTTCTTATATCTTTATCACCACGATACAGCGGACTTACGCTTATAGGCAATCCATCAGTACAAAGGTAAAGGTTGACCATATCCTGGGTATAACCAGATCCATTGGGCCAGGTCTGAAGTGCATTGCTACCGAATGCAAAAGTGTAACCCCTCCAAAGCATGACTTCAGGATCTGAAAGCAGGTTCACTTGATTAAAAAGCTCATAATACACTTGATTGGGATTGCCCGTGGTCAACCTGTAGATTGCCCCATCCATTACTGCTTTTGCAGCATTGGCAGCAGCAGTAAGAAATGCCTTACCATCCGTCGTTCCTTTGAATGCATCATTTTGATGGTACTTTTCCCAGGTGCCTTCATAAAGCGCTACCCTGGATTTTAACAACAAAGCCACATCGCGGCTTATCCGTTGTGCCGGTACTTCAGACTTTTTCTTCAGTTTTGTCACTGCAAGGTCAAGGTCACTCAGGATGAAATTCACGACTTCTGTTCTGGAACTGCGGGGACCATACAATGCAGTCTCATCCTTCACAGTCAAAGGAGTCTTTACAATAGGAAGATCACCAAATTGCTTCAACAAATTAAAGTAATTGAAAGCCCTGAAAAAGTATGCTTCCCCTGTATAATGGTCTTTTAGGGTTCCCGTTTTGACACGATCGCTGTTTGCCAGGAAATAATTCACATTACGAACGTTGGTCCAACTCCACCCTCCTCCGCTTGAAGGGATGGTGATGGCACCATCAAGACGGTTTTTTTCACCTAAAAACAAACCGACGGTTATGGCCATATCCGTTCCTGCATCAAGCAATGGATGGCCGCCTGATCCGGAGAGATTCCATCCGGGCAGAACGTTATACAGGCCATTCATGTAAAGTTCGAGGTCCTGATCGGTTTTCCAGAATTCAGGATCTGATATTTGGTCAAGTGGCGTCAGGTTGAGAAAATCTTTCTTGCATGAAGAAAGGCCAGCTCCAAGCCCAACGAAAAGGAATAAGATTAAATATATTTTTTTCATACCTGTTTTTTTAGAAGTTGACATTCAATCCAAGAGAGAAGGCCTTTGATAAAGGATAGATTCTTCCGTCACCTGCGCTACCTGCTGTTTGTTCAGGATCAAGCAATTTGAATTTGTTGATAATGAAAAGGTTTTCGCCAGAAAAATAAATATTAGCCCCCTTGATCTGCACCTTGTTGATTATTTTTTGAGGAATGGTATATCCCAACCGCAGATTTTTAAGCCTGCAGTAGGCTCCGCTTGGCAAATACCGATCAACCGGTCTTCCGTAATTCTTACTGTTGTCACCGTCAAACACAGAGTAAGGTTTCGCAAAGTAAGCGTTAGGATTTGCACCCAACGGGCTTGATTCATCTCTCCAGTAATCAAGATGCTGGGTATAAACCATCATGTGCAATGGTCCATTGGCAGGTCCCCTGAATACGTTTCCATTTATGATCTCAGTAATGAAGAGATCTTGCTTACCTACACCCTGAAAGAAAAAGGACAACTCCAGTCCCTTCCATGAAACATTACCATTAAACCCATAAAGATACTGGGGTCTCTCATTACCTACAATGCGCATATCTCCTGGATCGACGACTGTATTTTTTCCATTATTGACAACTCCATTTTTATCAAGATCCAGGTATTTCAGGTCACCTGTATTCCATTTTCCAGACCATAGAAATGATTGATTGGGCCATTTGGTGATCTCTTCAGCCGTTTGGAAAAGTCCATCGGTTTTATAGCCCCATAGTTCGCCCAGTATCTGACCTTGTCTATAAGTGCTCAGGATTTGTGTGGGGTTATTATAGGACATGACCTGGCTTATGTTGTTGGCAAGGTTACCACCGATCTCAAAATAGACTTCGCCAATTCGATCCTTCCACTTGAATTCCAGATCAAAACCCCTTGTCCTGATCTCACCAGAGTTTTCTCTGGGTACAGCCGTACCCAGCAATGCAGGTACAGCAGCGCCCGGACCTACAAGGTCAGTAGTGAAGGATTGGTACCAGTCATAGGTTACAGACAATCTTCTCTTGAAAAAAGCAAGATCTGCACCAAAATCAAGTGTTCTTACTTTTTCCCAACTTAGATTCACACTCGAGATATTTGGTGCACCTACAGACCATAAACGTTGTCCGCTAAAGAGATAAGACGTTTGGCCGATTCCCATGGTGGGGATATACAGGTAATTGGATACGCTCTGGTTGCCCAATTCGCCCAATGAACCCCTGATCTTCATGTAATTGACCACGTCTTTCAATGGATAGAATTTCTCCTTGGATGCCACCCAGCCCGCTGAGACAGAAGGGAAATACCCCCATTGTTTACCGGGCTCAAACCTGGAAGAAGCATCGGCACGGAAGTTGGCTTCCAGCAGATATTTGTCGCTAAAGTCATATAACAATCTTCCGAATCCGCTTCGGGTAGCCCAATGGCCTTGTCCATCATCAACAGTCTTGGTACCTACCGCAGTATTAACAGAAGGTACATTGTCACTCAAGAGATACAAAGCATCTGCATTGAGGGAGAAATATTTGAATTTTTCCTGCTGATAGCCCACCATGACCGAAAGGTTGTGCTTACCGAAGCTTTTTGCATAGGTTGAATAGATGTTGGGCGACATATAATTATCTGTACTCAACCTCGGACGATATGAGGTACCCACTTGTGCACCCATAACCAATTCTCCGTTAGGCCTCACCCAAGGATATCGCTTGGAGCTGAACTCCCTGCGGTTGTTGCTATTGGTATAGTTGAATTCCACATTGGTGATCCATCCCTTGATTGGCTCCAGCGTAATTCTTGGCGCAAGGATCATCTGCGTATTCAATGTATTGTCCCGCTGTGCTCCCCATTCCAGAATCCTACTCTCCAAGGTCCAGACATCTGTTCCGGGATATTTTGCAGGCATGGTTGGTTTGAGTTTCGACATCATGTCATAAATCCTGCCCCTTCCCAGATCCTGCTGCCATGGAAATTCCTGCAGGCCAGAATTGTATTTGAAAAGAACGCCCACCTTCGCCCATTTGGTTGCTTGAGCATTGACCTTTCCATCAAAATTATAACGGTTGAAACTTTCGTTGCCGTAACGAAGCAATCCATTCTCCTTATACCATCCACCAGATAAATAATAATCGATTTTTTCGCTTGCACCGGAAACGCTGAGGTTATATTTCTGTCGTGAAGAAAAGTCGTTGAAAAGCACATCATACCAATCCGTTACAGCTGCGGCACCCAGTCCCATAGAGCCAATATTCCAATTCTGTCCATCGGCAGTTCCAAACATTTCGGGGGCACTGCCAGGTTTGGCAATATTTTTCGCCAACCGATCCAAAGCATCTTGGTTATACCAGGGCGCATTTCCGATGTTTTTGGCAGCGTCATTCGACACCAAAGCAAAAGTCATGGGATCAACCAACCTTGGATACTGAACCGGTCTTGAAAGTGCCACATTTGTCTGCAAAGAAACGTTCATCTTTTCTTTGCCACTTTTTCCAGATTTGGTCGTGATCAAAATGACACCGTAAGCAGCGCGTGCGCCATAGATAGCAGAAGATGCGGCATCCTTCAACACCGTTATGGTTTCGATGTCAGCCGGATTGATGCTGTTGATATCCATGGGAATATTATCCACCAGAACAAACGGAGCAGTGCTTCCTGAGAAAGAACTTAAACCACGAATGCTCATGTTCATTCCACCCCCGGGCTCTCCACCCGCGTTTGAAACCGTGATGTTAAGGTTGGGCACCAAACCCTGTAAAGCCTGCTGTGCATTGGCTACAGGACGTGATTCGATGTCTTTTGCAGTAACCGTGGAAATAGCCCCAGTCAAATCCACTTTCTTCTTGGTACCATATCCTATCACAACCACCTCTCCCATGTCACCAGTTCGGGCCAGGTTGATGGTTATATTGGATTCATTGGCACCAACAGCTATATCCTGCGATTGATAACCAACAAACGAAACCACCAGCACTGCTTTCCCCGTGGGTACGTTGATGTCAAACTTACCATCATTGCGTGACAGGGCTGTTGCATTGCCATTTTTAATAGAAATGGTTGCGCCATTCAATGGTGTGCCTGATGTTGCATCGAGCACAACTCCAGCAACTTTTTTCTGTGCTGAAGCAGAAATAGAAAATAGCAAAACGGCAACTGCCATTAAGCTAAAAGCAAGAACTTTCGATTTTCTCATACAGTAGTTTTAAGATTGAAACTTGACATCCTGAATTTAATATTTATTATTTAATATTACCATCGAGCTGTTAAAATCAGGTTAAAACTGGAGAATATTTGTTTACCACAACACCAATATTTTCAATTTGAAATCGGTCAGCCCTAAATACTTCTTGTTGATGATGCTCTAACAAATTTCAGCTGGTTTTTGCCATTCCTGCAGTAATTTGCAGCAAAACCAAATCCATGCGTCAAGCTTCATCCGTCCTTAGCCTATTGCTTGTATCCATCCTCCTCAACAGCTGTTCTTTCATCAACAAAATCAATGATAAACTCTTCCCCTACAGGTCTAGTTCTGTTGAAGAGATAGCCCAAACAACTTCAACAAAACCCAAAGCCCCCGTTACCCCTCCCACCGAGGAGCTGGTAAAACCAAAGACCAGTGCCGTAACCGTCAAGCAGACAAATCCTTCCATACAAAAAACAGCTTATAAACAGGTTGTTTCCCCCTTGCGCGAATTCCGTGCCGCCTGGATTGCCACCGTAGCCAACATCAACTGGCCCAGCAAGCCCGGGCTCTCCACCGAAGAGCAAAAGGCAGAGGCCCTGAGCATCCTGAACTATCTTCAGGAAAACAAGTTCAATGCGGTCATCTTCCAAGTGCGTCCACAAGCGGATGCCCTTTACAAAAGTGATATTGAGCCCTGGTCCTATTTCCTTACCGGGCAACAAGACAGGGCACCGATGCCTTTTTACGACCCCTTGACCTTTTGGATTGAAGAGGCACACAAACGGGGCATGGAACTTCATGCCTGGCTGAACCCTTACCGCGCGCACCATACCACAGGCAAAGAGATCAGCAGCAGATCAGTGGTTCGGACCAACCCAGAAAGGGTTTACCTGCTGAAGGAAGGTTTTTGGTGGATGGACCCTGCCCTGAAAGCCACACAGGACCATACTTCCAGGGTAGTGATGGACATTGTAAAACGCTATGATGTAGACGGGATTCATTTTGATGATTATTTCTATCCATACCCCTCCTACAATGGCGACAAGGATTTTCCAGACGACAAGAGCTGGAATGCCTATGTCAACAGCGGAGGCAAACTTTCCAGGGGGGATTGGAGAAGGGATGGAGTAAATAAACTGATTGAAAGACTTTATGCTGAGATCAAACAAGAAAAAAAACATGTCAAGTTTGGCCTGAGCCCCTTCGGCATCTGGCGCCCAGGTTATCCATCGACAGTTACCGGATTTGACCAATACGAGAAGCTTTATGCAGACGCCAAACTTTGGCTGAACAAGGGCTGGATCGATTATTTCACGCCCCAGCTCTACTGGCCCATCAACAAACAAGGGCAGGCATTTCCGGACTTGCTGGGATGGTGGCAGAGTGAAAATACACTGCAACGCCACCTATGGCCCGGCATCAGCATTGGCACCAACAAGAACGGAGTCACCAACAACAAAGAAGTGCTGGACGAGATCAACCTCACCCGCAGCATGCTCCCCAAAAGCATGGGCTCCGTGCATTGGAGCGTTTCATCCCTGACCAAAAATCCAACCCTCACCAAAGAGTTGAGGGCAGGCCCTTACAGCATTCCTGCATTGGTCCCGGCAAGCCCCTGGCTGGACAACATTGCTCCGGGCTCACCACAGGTTATAGTGAACAAAAGCAAGGACAAACTCAACATCCAATGGTCATCGAAAGACAAGGACGCGGCCAGTTGGATCCTCTATGCACAGTACGACAACAAATGGGAGTATACCATCATGGGCAAAGCCCAACTGAATGCATCTCTTCAGTTGCTCTCTGCAGACCTTTCAGGAAAAACATCCACCCTGAAAAACATCATGGTTACTGCTGTTGACCGCACCGGCAACGAAAGTGAGCAGCAGGTGATTCCGGTCAACTGATCAAAATCCCCAATTGAGCCCGAACAATACCTGTCTTCCGTTGAGCTGCTGGGTGAAACGATCATGTCCATAAGCAGAGGCATTGATGATTTCAAAATAGCGATGGTTCATCAGGTTGTTCAACGAAATGGAACAACGCCAGCGGGGGCTCAAGACCGCTTTGACCATACCATCCAGCATGTCAAAAGATTGACCCCCTTCAAATAGTTGAACCTGATACTGAATTTTAGCAAACAGGTGGGCACTGAATCGCAGGGTTGTTGAGATGCCATAGGAAATCTTCTTCATGCTTGAATGCTGATCAGCCGAACTGCTAAATCGGTTCTGTTGCAGGTGATAATGGACCTCACCATTGAACAGGCCTTTCCAGTTGCTTACTACGCGTTGATCAATCGCTTGGCCATTCATTGTCGATCCAAAAACAATCCCGTTCAATTGTTGCGGCCGCTGGCCCAGCATCCAATTGGCCTGCAGGATATACTTCAGTTTCATGGCATGAATAAATTGCTCAACACGCACATTGAGCATGAGGTTGCGCTGCAAAGGGATGATGAACCAGGACAGGGAATCAAATGCATTGCCGACAGCTGTTGCCATACCATAATCGTTGCGCACCAAATTTGCATTGGCAGCCACAGATAGTAGAAAGCCCTTGTACAAATCCATTTTTGTTGCCCCCAATTCCAGACCCAACGATAACGGTGTGGCAGGATTGTGAATGCCAGTTCTTATGGAATTTTCAAACAAAACAGGGCCTGCATGCCAGGCTCGGTTTGCAGCAGGTTTTTTGGCCAGGGCAATTCCCAACCGGTATTGTGTTGTGGGGTTTTGCTGCCATACCCACTTATCCTCCAAGTGAAAGATGAATGCATTTCTGTTGATGGTATTGCTTTTGACCATGGCGGTTCCTGCTGCCGCATTGAACGTAGACAATATTTTTTTTGAATGCCGTTGAACGACAGACAGATAAGGATAATATTTTATCAGCTGCAGCTGCAGCGAATTGCGTCCGGCTGAAGATGCAATTGTTTCAATGGAAGCATTGAAACCCGCCCTTGCGTTTTTTCTGGCCCAATGTTTGATCAGCTTAAGATCAGTGCCTGCCATTTTTCCGTGTTGGGCAAAAGGCTGATCAATGAAAAACTGAAGCAGGCTGTCCGATAAAAATGATGCCTGAAGCCGGTCCCTGTTTCGGTCCATCGCAAAGCGGGTATCCGCTTGCAACAGTGTACTGGAACCAAGTTGCCACGTGGCATGGTGTACAGCCAACAGGTTGAACTGGTGCAGCCGATCATTGCCATCGCTAACCGTGGTTATCATTCCCCGCCTGTCTGCATGTTGTATCGAATGGAGCTGTCCGTTGCTAACAGACAAATGAAAACCAGAAAGCTTGTTTCCTCCTTTGTCTGTTTCCAGGTTCATGCGCAGGTTTCCCATGGTTGCTTGTTCCAGCTGATTGGTACCTGCACTCAGGTTGCGTTTTTGAGCACCGGGGATATTGTAGGAAGTTCTGCTGGAAACCATCCTACTGTTTTCGTTTTGCATAGCAGTTGCCGTCAGGTTGAGTTTGGTATGCGCAGACAATACCAAAGAGGAAATGAAAGCAAGGCTTTTGTCACTGTTGATGTTGACATACGCTGGGGGGAGATTGGGACCAGTGCCTGCATATGGTGGGTCAAAAGGCCATACCCGATAAGCACCCCGATCGTTTCCCTGCATTTCATTTCCCCGGTCAGTTACGCCACTGGCGCCTGTATTGTTGGTATTGACAAAGCACAATTGTTTTGTTTTTTTTGACAGCCTGATCAGTTCTGCATCAACCTCGCCAAGCTGGCCCATGTCTTTTGAGAACATGAGGTTCCCGCTGGTCTTTCCCATCACTGATTTTTTGATGACCAGGTTGATGGCCATCGCATCCTGGTTGCCCAATGTTCGCAACAACCTGTTTTTCTCATGGCGTTGAATGAGCTGAAGGCTGTCGATCATCAAGGCCTTCAGGTTTCTGGACAAGAGTGTATATTGTTCTCCAGCAAGATCATCGCCATCAATCATGATCCTGCTGATTTCCTTCCCATTGAAATAGATCCGGCCATTGTCATCCACACGAAACCCAGGTATGTTCTTTACCAGGTCTTCCAGCCTGAACGCGTCCGGTTTCAAATACCTCGCTGCATCAAACTGCAAGGTATCCCCACTGGCCTTGGCCATGGGCGGGTTGCGCCTGATCACAATGCCTGGAAGCTCCCCTATTTTTCTTCCGGGCGGAATGGTATCAAAGCTCAACCGATGAACCGAAGCAAACAAAAAAGAAGCCTGCAGCAAACATACCATCACCACCAATGACCGGATCTTCATTTCAATCGATCTTTTCCCAGGAATGAATTTTCACTACCGACTTGGTCTGGCAATCAACGCAGTTTGCTGAAGATTGCGCACCCAAGGCTGCTTGCAGCCTGCT
>Ga0222712_10000796_pt1 | contig 40318 bp, 42 predicted proteins | sample C33_657DmetaG_FD_165043 | JGI IMG/M metagenome (GOLD analysis project Ga0222712, IMG submission 165043) | Estuarine water microbial communities from San Francisco Bay, California, United States - C33_657D | ecosystem: Environmental > Aquatic > Marine > Unclassified | place: USA: California... | reverse complement strand
AAGCTTTCTTGATATTTTCATCTTGTGGTTTTGGGGTGTTTTTAGGCAATCCAATTGCCACACAAAACTCTTCCCATTCAAGCTCTGGATCATGCCCCTGAGCCCAAACAAAATCAAAGGCTTTATCAAGCATGGCCAAATCAGCATTGTTCTGAAGTAACAAGCGCTGCACTGGCGCTGATGCAAAGGGATGACGTTTGGGAAATTGAAACGGCAGATTTAGTTTTTGAGCTTTCCACACACAAAATTGATAGGTGTAGATTCGCTTCTCAGGAACCTCGGCCGGCCCCCTATTATCTTGAAGTCTCAATAAGCCAGGGAAAAAGATAGGTACAGGAATGAGCTCTAATTTATCTTCTAAAATTTTTCTTGATTTTAGAAATAAGTAAGCATACGGTGAAATGATGTCGTAATAGAAATAAGCTTTTAGTTTCATATTCATAAATAAAAAGTTAACTTCTTCCTTTTTTCCCGATCGCAATCCGCTCCACTACCTGCGTCACATATATAGCGCAGAGTTTTGCAGAATTTTCTTGGAACATTCTGATGCGATGAGTATTTTCTAAAATCAGTAAACCTACGCAATGCGCGAAAAAAGCGGTTACTTCCTCTTTAGCAATCTTAGGAGACGCACCTATTTCGATTAAAGCATGCTCTAAATGCAGCAATGAATCCCTGAGCCTGGTGTTTAGTTTTGTATTTAGTTCTGGTGTTAAACCATAAGGTCTAGCGCCACCAAATAAATAAAATCCAAGATCAAGATCTCTAGGATTTGAAGCGTAGAACTCATAGAATCCTAGTGCGGATCTCTCTGCTTTTTGCACCGAAGATTTTGCGCCTTCCATGCTGTTACTAACAGCATCATTTAAACGCTCTAATGAATCAGCCAACAATGCGCCATAAATTTCTTCTTTGGATGTGAAATATGAATAAATTGCTCCAGGCGTATATCCGGCTCGTTTAGCAATTTCTCTGACGTTAGCCCCCTCCAAACCATGCTCCTCAAATACTTCTTTAGCTGCTGCCAAGATATGGGCTTTCTTGGCATCACTGACAAGTGCTAAGCGGCCTTTACGAGCCTCAAGCACCTTTTCTTTGCTGGCATCTTTTGAGTTAGATATTTGTTTCATTTGCAATATTTTACCTAAATTTGAACAATTGACAATAAATTAAACAATGTTTAATATTTAAGAAACAATTGTAGGAAAGTCAAAGCCATGTTGATGTCAGCCAAAGAATATGAAGAATCACTTCGCCAATACAAACCGAAAGTATTTGTGGACGGACGTCGCATTGAATCTGTTGTAGATGAACATGCATTTCGCCCAGGGGTGAATGCAGTCGGACTGACCTATGACTATGCTCTTCGGCCAGAATATGCACCAATCATGACCGCCACTCAAAATAGCACTGGTGAGCTTGTTAATCGCTTTGTACACATTAATACGAGCAGTGGTGACCTATTAAACAAACTAGAAGCTGTACGTCTTGTTTGCCAAGAAACAGGCTGTGCTCAACGCTACCTCACTCATGATGCATTGAATGCGATTCATCAAGTATCTGCACGAATCGATGATGCGAAAGGCACGACTGAACATCGCGAAAAGTTTGCCGCCTATCTTCACGATGTACAAAAGCGCGACTTGACTCTAGGTATTGCTATGACCGATGCCAAAGGTGATCGCAGCAAGCGACCACACGAGCAAGGAAACATTGATGCCTATGTACATGTCACTCATCGCGACGGTAAAGGTATTCGTATTTCAGGTACAAAAGCAATTGTTACTGGCGCACCGTACATGCACGAATTTCTGGTGATGCCCTGCAGAAATATGAGCAAAGAGGATGCAGACTTTGCAGTTTGTTGTGCTGTACCAGTTGATGCTGAAGGTGTAACGATTGTTGCCCGCCCCGCAGGACGTCCAGGAGAAAAAGCGGCCTTATTTTCAAATAAATATGGTCAATCTACCGGCGTAGTCATTTTTGAAAATGTCTTCGTGCCGTGGGACAAAGTCTTTTACGCTGACGAATGGGAGCACACTGGTTACATGACATATAACTATGCCACTCATCATCGTCATAGCTGTATTGGTGCGCGCGCTGGATTTGGAGATTTGTTAATTGGTGCTGGGGCACTGATGTGTGAAGCAAATGGATTTGATCCTGGTGAAGAACATCACTTACGCGATCAAATGGTTGAGCTCATTAAAATTACTGAAGGCTTTTATGCTTGCGGCGTAGCTGCCTCCGTATATGCAACTGAAGACATTCCTGCTCAAAGCTTTGTGCCTGATCCTGTTTTTTCAAATATCGGAAAACTATTATTAGCCACACAAATTTATGACATGCATAAGATTGCTCATTATGTGTCCGGTGGATTAATTGTGGCATTACCAGGGCCTGATGAAGATCACAATCCTGAAACTGCCGCGAAACTTAGCGATGTACTTCGGGCCAACCCAAACATACCTTATGACAAGCGCATTGAAACTGCGCGCTTCATTGAAGATTTAACAGCTTCTTATCAAGGCGGCTGGTATTCAGTCATCAGCTTGCATGGTGGAGGCTCTCCTGAAGCGATGAAACGTGAAATCTACCGTAATTACCCATTGGGCTCAAAAGTACAGCTGGTTGAACGCTTGCTAGATAGAGGATTAACAAACGACTCCGATCGCACGATTACACAAAATACCCAGGCAGGAAAATGCTGTACTCAAGGATGCACTGTGCCAGGAGCTCCTGTGATGGTTGACTTACCCAATTCACCTTCAAAAGCTTAATTACAGTCAATCAATATTAAGCACGTGAGAGATAGTTAAAAAACTCCTTAACGATGCTTTCAAGTTGTCTAGATTTGGAGCGAAATACCTACTGAGAAAAGTCGAATCACATCGAACTGACCATGTAGCCCATGGTATCTGCAGGTGGTCGAATATCAAGCTTTTCGAGCGCTTTCACTTGATTAATCATGCAATCAGTTCTAATATCAAACGAACTTAGTTGATGGTTTTATCAACTTAAACCCAATGAGGAACCTATGTCTATTCGTGTAATTGCTCGTTTTTTTGCAAAGCCAAATTCTATTAATCAAATCAAACCAATCTTAATTGCTTTGGTTGAGCCCATCAGAAATGATCCCGGCTGCATCAGTTGCTATTTGGTTAACAATGCTAACAATAGCAATGAGTTCACTTTTATAGAAGAATGGGCCAGCGAAGATGCTTTCAACGCTCATTTGGCAGAGCCTTTTGTTAAAAAAGCAGTGGTTGATACTGAAGCACTTCTGGCCGACCCCCTAGAGCTTGACGTTTACAAGCCTATTTGAACCAAAATTTATAAGGTAATGGGTGGCCTGCGCTATAGAGGCCCGTAAATAGACCACTTTCGACATTACTTTTAATATGTTGCGTCTATCAAGAACGCGTACTCAATAGAAAATTTAGACAATAAACCAAGTTCTGATACCCAGTAAAACTAACAGGCTTCCACTAATGCGATTTAACCAGAGACTTGTCTTTGGATTACGTCTGAGAATGTTACCAATTGAACCTGAAAAATATGCAATTAAACTAAAAATAAAAATTGCTTGGGTAATAAAGAGAATGCTCAGCAACCCCAGTTGAATAGCAACATCTCCCTGATGAGGCACCACAAACTGAGGAAGAAAAGAAATAAAAAATAAGGCAACTTTTGGATTGATGGAACTTGCCAACAATCCCTTAACAAACGTCAACGAAGCATCTTGATAATGAGTGGTTTTTTGCTCACTTAATTTTCCATATTTATGAGTCAAAAGAATACTGGCCCCTAAATAAATCAAATATGCCCCACCTAAAAATTTAAGCATGGCAAATAAATTAGGGGAAGAGATAATAATTATGCCAACGCCTAACATTGCTATTAAAGCGTGGCTCAGACAACCTAGAGAACACCCAATACCAAAAATAATCCCTAGACGCCTTCCTTTTGATAAGGAAATTCCTAAAACCATTAAATTATCTGGTCCAGGAGTGACCGTGAGAATGACTGCTGTAATTAAAAATGCGAATATCTGAGAAAGTGTAACCATTAAGATTTAAATATCTAATTTAAATTTCTTGTATCAATATGTTTTTCAAGTACTTGATAAATTTTTTGCACATGATGAGTCAAAATTAATTCTGCATCTGTAAAATTTCTTGCTATCACCGTATTTTTTTAATTCTTCGTGGTGCCCAGAGATAACTAACGAATCATAACAACTGATACATCTACAGATTTTTGTAATGATGGAACAATTTTTTAAATTAATATAAGAAATGTCATTCAATCAAAGTCATACGATAAATATTTGGCCTGCCCAGCACGATTCGAACGTGCGACATCATAGAATTTTTGATAGAAAAACCTATATATTTCAATAATTTACAGGTTAATATTTTGACTTTTTAAAACCACCTCACTATAAAAGTTTAGAGAATCCATCACATTGCTTTAATAAAAAAAGAGCCCAATAAAACCAATACAACTCCAGCGATTCTCTGCTTAGAAAGCTTTTCTTTTAGATATAGCCATGCAATGAATACTGCAAACAAAACAGATACTTCGCGCAACGCTGAGACCAAGCTGATAGGTGCTTCGGACATAGCCCATAATGCAATACCGTAGGATCCTGTTGTGGCAATAGCCCCTAATGAGAAATATGGCCATCTATTAATCATATATTGCTTTAGATGTTGCGAAGATTTTTGGCGGCGATATATAACAAAACTTGAGTAAATAATGCCATCAATAAAGATGAACATGGCAATATATGCAAACACATCATGACTAGCTCGCACTCCTAAACCATCAACAATCGTATATAAAGCAATAACTAAGGCATTCAATAATGCAAATAAAATTGCCTTTTTATGGTTTAAAACCCGAGCACTATCTATCCCAAGAAAAACTATGCCTGAGCATAAAAGACAAACTCCAATGATGGATGAAAGCAGCAATGGCTCAAATGCAAAAATACTTGTGATCAGTAATAAAAAAAATGGTGCCATCCCCCTCATAATCGGGTAAGTGAGCGACATATCGCCCCACTGATAAGCTCCAGACAATGAGTAATAGTATGCAATATGCAAAATCAGTGAGCCAAGCAAAAAAATCCAAACCTCAGACTCTGGAATACCGAAATAAAGAACGGCGGGAATCGCAATCAGACTTCCTGATAAATTCATTAGAGAGGTTTCTAATGACTTATCCGGTGAGAGTTTAATGATCGTATTCCAAATTGCATGGCATAAAGCAGCAATCAATACCAGGGTAAAAACACCAATCGTCAACTTTAGCCTATGGCATTGGGATGAAGATTACTTGCCATCATTTGATTGATTTTTTTGATAATCGGTAGCAAGTCAGCAACAGAATCAATCACAAAGTCTGGATTCATCTCTAGTATCTTCTGCCTAGCTTGTTGCTTCAGTAAGGATTGTTTTTCCTCAGGCAATTGATTTAATTCATCCAAAGAGAATCCCAAAGCATTACCGCTAAGCGCCACACCCACAGTCCAAGAGCCGAAGTTTTTACCCTCTTCTATTCCAGGCAGAGTGTCATCTACCTTGATGATTTTTTCAGGGTCACGAATATTAAAAAATTCAGCGCATCGCTTCATCATTTGAGGGCTGGGTCTCCCTTTTTCAGTTTCACCTGAACAAACGCATATTTCCGGTCTGTAGCCATTTTTTGCAGCAATCGGTATCAACACATCCATCAACTCTCGAACATATCCGGTAGTGGATCCAATTTGAATGCCATCAAACTCAAGTTGTTGCACCACTTGAACAACCCCTGGGATCATGTCTGAATTTTCAATCAGGGCGAGTTTATTCATGGGAACGAACTCTTCAAGCAAGCGGTCGATGTCTGCCTTTGCTGGTAATTTGTGATGAAGCGTTTTCCATTGATCCTGTATTTGCGGCATTTGAAGCAAGGCTTCAATATGATCCCATTTGTTCATGCCCATTGGAATTCTTGCCTCATCAATCGATATAGATATCCCATTTTGCTCAAATAACTTAACAAAAGCTCCCATAGGCGCTCTACTACCAAAATCAACGGTCGTCCCAGCCCAATCAAAAATCACCGCTTTAATCATGCTCAAATCCAATCATCTAAATTATCTTTGGCCAATCCAAATGCAGTACTTGCTCCAGTACCACTTGTAACTATGGCTACCCTCAGTGAATTTGATACTTTTTCAATCAGTGCGTCTTGTTGAATCATTGAAGGGTAAACACCGCTCCAACGCTCAATCACCCTTAAATCTGAATACTTAAGAGTTTTATGAAGCAAGCCAATGATCATTTCGTCGATAGTTTCATCAGAAAAAACAGACTCCGCATTGCTATATCGGTGAGAGTCGCCTATCACAAGGCTACCATCGGCACTTTGAACAGCAATTAAATGGATTCCCTCTTTGATGTAATCAGGCATCTCATTTTCAATTATTTTCTTCAACTCATTAGCTTCTGATAGCTCAGCCCAACCTAAATAACGAGCCAGACTGTTATCAGTCATGATAGAACCAGGGAGGCGAAAGTTTGTATCAAGTCTAACTCTCAGCATTTGTAGGGTGCAAAGACTGATGGGGTGATGAGAAATGAATTGTTTTGCAATGCCATTCATTTCTGCGCCGGGGCAAATAACTACCTTATTAGCTAAAAAAGAACCTTGACTTGTATGCACTTGAGTCTTGTCATAATCAGTCACCTCAGTGCCCCAAATAAAATCAACTTCATGCTTCGAGCTTAACCACTCGGTCAACATTGGAATAGCCTCACGTGATTCAACTCGAAATTCATAAGGACTGTAAAACAGCCCTTGAGCGGTATCAAGATTCAAAAATTGGGTATTTTGAAATCCATGATCACCCAAAGACGAGAATTCTGCAGGAGTAAATAGTCGACAATCAGCACCCATGTCTGACTTCAAAAATGCTTGGGCAACATCCACCGCTTCAGGCCTTTGACAAACCACCCAACTTCCTCGGTGCAAGACTGGAATATTTGCTTGATCACAAATAGACTTCCATACTTCCCTTGAGTACCTTGCCCTTCTCCATGTATCTTTTTTTGATTGGCCGGAGACTGTGATAAAGCCAAAATTTCTAATTGAGGCACCGACGCAACGATTATTTTTTTCAACGACCCCTACTTTTAAACCTCGCAAAGTAGCCTCATAAGCGTGCGCTAATCCGACTATTCCAGCCCCAACCACAACTAAATCATATTGCTTCATATCACTGAACTGACCCTATAAAATTCTTTCCTCTTGCGGAATTGAATGCTTCAATCATCTGACACTTTTGACCCTCGGTTAGACAATCAGGATGATGCGACTTTACCCCAAGACTTTCAAGCCAGTGAAACATTTCTTGTGGATTAGACATATGCGCACCAATGGCTTCTTGTATGAATGCATTTGTGGAAGCATTACTTGATTTCGCATAAATGAGAGCCCACACAGCAGGCAACCACTTAGCACAAGCATATCCATGGGATTCACCGTTTGTGATGGTGTCATCATAAGATAATGCATGAGCCAAGGCGGTCTGAGTTTTTGACATTGAAACACCCGCAAGAAAGGCTGCCTCAGACATTTCCTCTCTTGCATGAAGATCTCTTAAATCATTTTTAAGAATAGGTAATTGAATACAAATCTTTTGTGCTGCTTTGATAGCTGTAGCAATGTTCTCAGCCGTGCTATTTTTATTCCAAATCGACTCCAATGCATGAGACAAGGCATCTAGCCCCGAGTCTCTAGTCAAAGTCCAGGGCGCATCATGAGTCAATTGAGGATCAATGATGGCACATTCAGCATAAACTTCAGAACCGAAAAATGAACTCTTAGAACCATTTTCGAAGTCCCATATTGTTGCGGTACCAGTTACTTCACTTCCTGTACCCGCAGTGGATGGCATAAGAATCAAGGGTAATTTATTAACTCCCGTAGGAACTACATCCAATGGTTTATTCAGGCAGTTTAACCACCAATCTTCTTTTTCAGACTTGAATCTAATGACCTTAGCAAAATCCATCAAACTACCACCCCCAATAGCCAAAATGACAGAATCATGAGCATGCGTGGTCTTTGAAAACTGCTGATTTAACTTAGAAACCATTTCAACATCAGGCATACCAAAGTCATAAACGTTTTGGCTGACAATTCTGTGCCCAAGAAAGCCTTTAATTTTTCTCAATAAGTTTTGTTGAAGTTCAGGAATATGCCAAATATGAAATTTCTTATTTGGATACAGATGTGATAGCTCTTCTACTGAATTAGAGCCCATATAAATACTTGGACTCGGCATTTTAGGTAACAATGCGCCTTAAGAACGACGAAATTAAATCAATGATAGTCACAGTCACAATCAAAATGATGAGAACTGCACAAGTTTCTGCATATTGAAACCCTCTAATAACTTCATAGAGAATCACCCCAATTCCGCCTGCACCAACCATTCCGACAACGGAGGCCGAGCGCACATTTGATTCAAATCGATAAAGTGAATATGAAATCCACAAGGGCATCACTTGAGGAATGATCCCAAAAACAACTTCTGCAATAGGATGACTTCCTGTTGCACGAATCCCCTCAACAGGCCTTGGATCGACAGCTTCCACGGCCTCAGAAAAAAGTTTGGCTAAAGTACCAGTTGTATGAACAAACAGAGCTAAAACACCAGCGAATGGACCAAGACCAACCGCAACAATGAATAACATGGCGAAGACCATTTCATTAATTGCACGCAGCGCATCCATCATGCGTCTAACTGGTTGATAAACCCATGGTTTGACGACATTTGAAGAACTTAGAAGACCTAGAGGAACTGCAAAAATAATTGCTAACAAAGTGCCCCAAATGGCAATCTGAACAGTTGCAATCATTTCACTAACATATAACTTCCAGTCCCTAAAATTGGGCGGGAAAAAATCTTTGGCATAAGTTGCCATATTGCTTGAATCTTTGATCAAGTCAAGGGGGCGAATTTCTGCCCCCTTCCATGACCACACTAAAACCAAGAAAAATAAAGCCCAACCAAGATAATAAATAATCCCGGGTTTATCAGATAAGGCTTTTGCCTTAACTTTTTCTAGAGAGTCTTGGGTGGGCGTATAAAACATTTATTTCTTCAACTTAGCTAATGCAGTATCAATTTCTGCTAATTTTTTCTTCTTATCAGCGTCATTCATAGTGGCATCACTTTCAACTTTTCCACGCTCTTTGAATAACTCTAGCTGACGAATTGGATCCAATTGAGCATTCGTTGAAGCTCTGAAACCTGCGTAGTTATAGATATTTTTTAAAACTTCTTTTTCTGCAGGATTATTCTTTGCATAATTCAAAACGAAATTTCTGATTTTTTCTTTAGTTGCTGAATCAAGATCTTTGCGCCATACAAATGGATCACTTGGAATCAATGGGCTTTTCCAGATAACACGAATATCTTTTGCCAATTCAGGTTTAGTTGCTTCTAGACGACCATAATCTTCTGTGTTATTGGTAGCAACATCCACTTGTTTTGCAAGAACTGCTTGGATATTCGCGCCATGGCTTGCGTTTCTAACTGTTTTAAAAGTTGCTCTTGGATCAATCTTACGTTGAGCAAAAATATAGTAAGTTGGAACTAAGAATCCAGATGTTGAGTTTGGATCACCAATACCAAAATTAATGTTCTTACCATTTTTAATAACATCATCCACATTTTGATATGGAGAATCTTTGTGAGTAATTAACAATGCGTGGTAGCCCCATGATCCATCAGCATATCCAACTTGAGCAAATACCTCACCGGATGCGCGATCAACAGCTTCCATGGCTGCCTTATTACCGTACCAAGCAACTTGAACCTTATTAAATCTCATCGCTTCAATAACACCAGCATAGTCAGGTGCATAGAATGACTTAATTGTTAGGCCAGTTGCCTTTTCCATATCACGGAAAAATGGCTCCCAACGATCTCTTTGGGCAGTGGCTGAATCTGTGGCAATGATGCCAAAACTAATTTCCTTTGCGAACACTGTGACTGTGCTTAACGCAAGCAATCCAGCAATAATGACTTTTTTCAACATGCGAACTCCTATTGATTAATTAACTAGAACTAAGGTTGGACGTGCTTCAGTGGTTAAGGGTGTTTCTTCATACCCCATTTCAATATCTCCGAGCTGTGAACCATACAGTCGAGCAAGAGATTCTTTGGTTAGATCAGATGTTTTTCCGTCATATACAAGATTGCCCTTATTAAGAGCAATTGTTCTATCGCAACATTTTTTTGCGATATGAACTTGGTGCAAACTTGTGATAAGAGTCAACCCAAACTGTTTCGTCAAATTAACCATCAACTCCATCACTTTTCTAGCAGACTCTGGATCAAGTGATGCGACTGGCTCATCAGCTAATAATAATTTTGAGCCCTTCACCAAAGCTCTCGCAATGGCAACTCTTTGTTGTTGGCCACCAGATAGTGTTGAAGCTCGCTGATATGCGTAATCAACCATTCCAACTTTTTCTAGTGCATCAAGGGCAAGGGCTTTTTCTTCTGAAGAAAATCGTCTAGAAAGTAATTGAAAGATATTTTTCTTCGAACCCAACCCAACCAAAACGTTGGTGATGACATCAAGCTGATTCACCAAGTTGAATTGCTGAAAAATAACTCCCACAGACGATCGAATGTGTCTGATATTGGGGCTTAGCTTACCGCTTGCCTGGATTTCTTCATCGCCGATATGAATGTTTCCACTTGACTCATCTAAAACTTCAAGTCCACAAATTGCTCTGATCAGTGTTGATTTTCCTGATCCGGAGGCTCCTAAGAGAGCTACCGTCTCCCCTGCATTCACTGAAAATGAGACACCATTCAAGGCTGTTGTTTTGCGCTCAAATGTCCGAAAAGTTTTATTTGCATGAGAAACTCTAAGCACAGTCTGACTCATGAGCACACCTCAATCAGTTCTTCAAGTTCACTCAACACAAGTTGACGATCAGGTAATTGAAGATCCGAGCGCTTACCCAAATCATCCCAATACCTTAATTGAATAGCATCTTTATGAAATGGATACTGAATAAAGTCATTACATTCTTCAGGACTCATCATTCCACCCTGTAATCTCAGGCTTCTCACTGAGTCAGAAGAGAGAGAATCAAAGTAAGAGGATTCAGTTGTTACTAAATAGCGTTTTGCCTTTACATGAAGGGCGATTGGTTGGCAAACCAAGTCAGAAAACAATGACTCAAGGAATTTACTGGCAATAACTTCATGTTGGTCATCACGCTCATAAAGAGTTGGAGTGCCCTCTAACTTAGATAACAAGTGTCCTATATCGTGTATCCAAGCTGCCAATTGTAAGTGAGGACTAACGAGAGCCTCCTTAGCTAATTGACCGCACTGCCAAGCATGTTCAAGTTGAGTGATATCCTCACCCGAATACTTTAAATCACCTTTAGACTCGTAAAGATTAATAATTGATTTGCCAGAAACTTTCATCCCATGAATATGGCATATGGCTGTGACACTTTGATTACATAATCTAAATTAAGAAAATCACATCATTTTTTTAATTTTCAAATATGCAAACATGGATGCACCAGCCAACCCCATCAAAAACATTACCTCATAGAATGAGGATTCCAAACCCAGCAAATCACTCATATTCATGCCCATGATCCCGGTAATCAGGGTCATAGGCAAAAAGATGACAGTCATGGTCGATAGAACTTGTAGGCTATTAGCGTTGAATTGAGCAACGTGGGCAGCTTGTTCGTCTTGAAGTACTTTTGCACGCTCATACAAATGATCCAGGTCTTGAATTAGAACTGATAATTTTTCAGAGAATTCTGATATTTCTTGAAAGTTATCATCATTCATCCAGGGTGCACGATTTCTAATCAAATGATTGATAGCGATACCCTCTGGAGCAAAGTATCTTCTCATGCGGTTACATTGAATTCTGATTCTTCCCAAAGTCTCATGCTCTGGCAAAGTCTCGCCACGGATGATAATCTCTTCTAATTGATCCATGCGATCCATGAGTTGATTGGCGGTATCGTGTACACAATCCTCACGAATCTCCAATAAGTGCCGATATACATCACCGACACTCTTAAGCTTTAGCTTGCCAGATATCAAGGAGCGCTTAAGAATATCTGGCGCTTCAACAGGATGAGGACGCAATGTAATGAAAACATTATTGATACAAATAATCCACATTGTCACAATTTCTTCAGAATTTTTTTGATTAAATTCTTTCAGAAAATCATTAAAAAAGATCAAATGAGCATCATCCACTCGACAAAATGTTTTTTGTCTGACTCGCCCGACATCATCCTGCAAAATTTCAACTATATCCTCAGGAAGGTGTTGTGATGATTTCAACCAACTCTGGACTTGGGTATTGGCATAGTTTAAATGCAGCCAAACTGAATCAGTTGCGGATAAGCTTAATAGCTCTTGTCCACTTAAGACAACTTCACGCCCTTCCCCATCAGAATTAAATAGCCAAGCAAAAATAAGCCCACTGACCGGCAAGCTATTTAAATTCATGACATTATTTACAGGTAAGAATCAATGACATTATTTGTACATTGACTTTTTAACCCAAGAAATTTTTTTCATCATTTTCTTGAATGCTTCTTGCTTGACCTCTTCACGCACAAAATCAATCATGCGATCTGTTTCTTCTGTGTGTTTTTTTGGTAAATCTATTTTTGCAGAAGCTTTGAATTCACAAATTTCTTGGCCGTCTAAGACAACGTATCTGACGGAACATTTGCTGATAGGCAAGTTGTAGGCTTGATTGCATACAATTAATTTTTCATCCAAAGTAGCAGCAAACGTTAATATATGATTTTGAAGATCATCTAATTTTTCAGGGGCGCTAAAAATCGTAAATCCTGTGGATGGATGCTCCCACTCGGAGTCATCCGAGTACCACATTTCTTTAATGTCATCTTCGCGGTTAACTTGCTTGGCTTCTGTTGTCGACAAGCCATAAAAAATACGATAAATAGAAAAATTGTCGCCAGGACCATACTGGCCCTCATCTGCGATGAAACGATTATTAATTTCTGAATTTAGAGATTCAACAGCTAGATTGCCACTCAAAGTAATTCGATTAACAAATGTTTTAGACATTTCTTCCTCCTATGAATTCCTTAAGAATACCTGATTAACATTAGTTTTCTTGTTTTTTAATATTTTCATTAACTCATCACGATTCTATAAGTTTTAAATAAAAATATACTTGAATCATAGGCCTACTTCTTTGCCATCTTTTCTCCAAATAGCGATTGTGGCAGATCTTGGTCGCGTGAATTTATCTTTATCTGGCCAACTGGAAATCACTTTCGTATTCTTAGGGTCTGATCTCTCAGAAGGTGACTCGCCCGGATGCTGAATGTTGATAAACATGGTTTTTAAATCTGGGGTCATATCAACACCTGTGATCTCACAACCTTTGGGGCCAATCAAGAATCTTCTAAATTCTTTGCTTGCAGGGTCTGATGCGTACATCGCATTATTTGGTAAATTAGCATAGGCACCTTTACCCAGGGTAGAAGTTGAAATATCCGTCTGTGTCCAAAGAATTCCACGTCGATCAAACCATAACCCATCCGGAGACCCGAGGGTATCGCCAATCACATTACCTCTTAAATGCGCTTGGGTACTGTTTGGATCTCCCGCCAAAGTATAGATTTCCCATTTAAAGACTGTTCCAGCACTGTCACCATTGGCTTCAGACCAACGAACAATGTGCCCCATTGAATTTGATGCTCTAGGGTTGGCCGCATTTAACGGAATCTGTGAACCTCTATCAGAATTATTGGTCAATGTCACATAAACATCCTTATTTTTCGGATGAACGGCAACCCACTCCGGACGATCCATCGATGTGGCACCAACAAAATCAGCCGCCAAACGTGCGTTGATTACTATGTAAGCTTGATTCGGAAATCCATTGGCGGCGGTCAAGCCATTTCTATTATGTTCAAGAGCAATCCATCTTCCCTGACCATCTGCGTCGTAGCGAGCCACATACAAAGTTCCCTCGTCCAGTAACTTCTTATTTTCAATTGGGTTTGCTGAATTAAATGTTTTTTTACTGACGAATTTATACACATATTCATTTTTTTGATCATCCCCCATGTAGACAACCACTTTTTTATTTTTTGCGATTGTGACAACAGCGCCCTCATGCTTAAAGCGACCCAATGCTGTTCTCTTGATGGGTTGTGCATCTGGATCTTGCGGATCAATTTCAACAACCCAGCCAAATCGATTGATTTCATTTGGATGTTTATCTAAATTAAATCGCTCATCATGCTCATGCCAACGATAACCAAATCCTTTTGTATTGACACCGACTCGAGCTTCTTGTAAGTTTGGCTTACCAGTTTTAACAAAATAACCATTGAAGTTTTCCTCGCAAGTCAAATAAGTGCCCCAAGGAGTAACACCATTGGCACAATTATTGAGCGTTCCTAAAGCCTCACGACCTTTTTCATCAAAGGCTGTTTTCATGTAAACGCTACCTGCTGCTGGACCACTGATGGCACATGGGGAATAAGCGGTGATTCTTCTAGAACGTTTATCAGTGACTACAGCCCAATCTCCACTCGCCGATTTTTCAATGACCGACACCGTGACTCCATGTGCAGCCTGTGATTTTTTGACCTTTTCGGCAGTCCAAGGTTCCATACCACTAGGATGCAATAGCCCGTCATCTGTATATTCGTGGTTAGTGACCCACAAGCCTTTTATAGATTCAGACCCATTCACTTTAATGGGGAAAAATGCACAGCCATCATGATGCATGCCAAATTGGCTTTCCTGATCAGCAGCAGTATCTGAGACATCAGGTGCAATATTCTTTGACGCTCCGTTGATTGAATCACCCCAAGCCGCAACCACGGACCACTGATAACCAGGCGGCAATTGGATGTCATCATTGGCAGAACTGTAAGACACAGATTCAAAAGAAAATAATTTTGACGAGCGATTTTCTGCAGCAATAACCTCTGCTTGGGAAAACAGCATCGCGATGGCAGAAGAAATCATGATGTTTCTTCGCTGCGGATTGACCAACTCAGTCAAGGACTTTTTACCAGTTGGGTTAACTACAACATCATCAAATTCATTCATTTCAACACCTAATTGTATTTTTGGAAAATAACTCCATATTTACCCAAAATTGTTTCACTTCAATGAAATTCTTAACTTAGACATGCTGTATTGGTCTTTCATTGGTCATTAATTTGTCATGACACTAAGATATTGTGAAAAAGTAGTCCTAAAAATATGGTTTGACGACAATTACCCAGCTCTGCTGGGATTTTTTTAATTCAGTGAGTATCATTTATAAAATGCATAAAAATAAATCATTCTCCGAATTGTTGAAGACACCTCATCAAATTGTGCAAGGGACCTATGGTCTAAGACCCATGTCTGAGAAAGATAGATCTTGCGTTAAAGACTTATTTGACCATCTCTCAAGCAAGAGTCGCTACTATCGATACTATCAATATCTTAATGATTTACCTGAGGATCTTTTAAATAAGATTGTTCAAGCAAATAGAAAAGATGATCTAGCGATTGGCGCTTTTCTTCAACATGACAACTCTGAAGAAAAAACACTCATTGGAATTGTCAGGTATGTCGAGGAAAGTATCCCAGGAGAGGCTGAATTTTCAATTTCCGTTCGAGATGACTTTCAACACGAGGGCGTGGGATCTCATTTAATGGAAATAATTTTCAGAGCTGCTCAGGAAAATGGTTACAAGAAACTTCATGGGTATGTGATGTCGGATAATCATGAAATGCTCACCCTGATGTCTAACCTTGGCGCAGAATGCACGCGAGATCCAGATGATATGACAATGATGATCACAACATTTACTGTGAAATAACCCTTTTTTTATAAATCCATAACAACATCAGTAATGCGGAACTTCCAGCCAAAGTGGCAGAAAAACTAAATGCATAAAAGGGGCCATGTACTTCATATAACCAACCAAATATGAAAGATGCGGGTAGTAGCATCACCCCAGAAATCAAGTTAAACCATCCAAAGGCAGTGCCGGTTAGATGAATTGGCGCCATATCAGCAACCAATGCTTTTTCGACCCCTTCTGTAGCTGCTTTAAAAATTCCGTAAAGTGCGAATAGCCCAAATAAGATGGGTACAGTCACACCATCTAAACCCATACAAAAGTAAACACAAGAAAATGCAAGCCAAGCAATCAAGATAAATAGCTTTCTGTCAAAACGGTCGGATAAGGCTGACAATGGCGTTCCCAAAATTGCAGTAATAAAAGACACAGCAGCCCACAATAAAGGAATTTGCTCAAGAGGAACTCCGAGCTCCTTGGCGCGCAATAAAAGAAACATGTCTGATGAATTGCCCAATGTAAATAATGCAATGACACACAAATATTTCTTAAAATCCTGAGATAAACCCTTCAATGACCAACTAAATTTTTCAAAAGATGGCGAAACTTTAATTTTTGGCTCAACGATTAAAAAAGTCAGACACATTGCAATAATTGCTGGTAGCAATGACCAAATAAAAACATCTTTCAGGGGCAGTCCCATAAAAAGAAGAAAAGTTGCTACCAATGGGCCTAATACTGCTCCCGCATTATCAAATGAGCGATGCAATCCAAAAGCCAAGCCCCTTTGTTTTTCAGAAACACTAAAAGCTAATAAAGCATCACGTGGCGAACTTCTCAGGCCTTTACCAATTCGGTCAACAAATCGAATAGATAAAATCCAAATCCAACTATTTGCAAATGCTAAAAGTGGTCGTCCAAATCCCGCAAAGCTATAACCTATTAACATCCAAAGCTTTGCATTATGAAACTTATCAAAGAGTACGCCGGAAATTAGTTTAAATAGACTCGCCGTTGCTTCAGCAATACCCTCAATTAAGCCAAGAATTTTTGGACCAGATAATAAAGTTGTAGCCAAATAAAATGGTATCAGTGGATATATCATCTCACTGGCAAAGTCATTCATGAAACTAATGAGGCCAATGAGCCAAACGCTTCCTGGTAGAAATTTCAGATTAGTGAGCATGTGGAGAAAAGTTGATTCGACTTTTTAGTCAAATCACCAAATTTTCTTAACTTCACTGAATGTTTTAACGGCTTGCGCGCATTCAATGCATGAGCGGGTCCGTTCTGCTTTTAACCATCCCATCGCAAAAAGAATATTTGAATCAACTGATAAACGTTCTTGAGATTTTTCAATGGCAACGCAAATATCGTTGTAATGCCCTAACGCCTCTAAAACTTGACCCAAACTTCTTAAATAATTTTTGTATTTATCGGTATTGCAAAAGTCTGTGAAGAATTCCAAAGTGTACCGAAGATGTTTAAGTCGTTTGCGTAACTTATGGCGCCTTTCATCAGGAATCTCCATAAAACAGCTTGCCAGTTGTTTTGTTTCCTTAAGGACTTTGTTTAGCTCCTGAATTAATAAAGGTTTTAATCTTTTTGATTCGGACGTTGATTTTTCTTGTACTATTGATATCTCAATGATTGATAAACAAAACAATTGAAAATTCTTAGCCTGCAAAATACCTTTAGGATCAGGCAAATCGCTCACAGAAGTTAAGCTCATATCAGGAGCATCAACAGCAGACAGAGCGGGCTTTAATTTTTCATCAAAAAAATGATGGTCTCGGTACTGGCCCAACTGACCAAAGACCAATATCAATTGCTTTAAATCAGACTCTGTTAGATAAATCTGTATCAATCCCAACACTTTCATCGCAGATTTTAAGCGCCGCAAACCCACCCTCAATTGATGAATATGCTCATCAAATGCTTCAAGTCCCGCATTAATCTCGCTGACATTCGGTAGTATTTGATCAATACAAGAATTTAGTAATACGGCAGCAATAGCGCCATCATGTTGGTTCGGCAAGGTAACCTCTTTAGCCCTGGTAGGAGGACTTGAGGAAAGACCTCTGGCAGCCAGGTAACCCCTTTGAGCTTTACTTCGAGTGTCAATCGTTGCACTGAATCGACTAATCAATACTTTTGCATGATTAATAACGGCTAGCTTGTCTCCTGACTTGAGCTCAATCTCTAACTCACGGACAGGAATCAGTCTTTCTTCACCATTGGATTGATATGCCTTAATCATTCCAATATCTAAAGCATACTCAAGCATGGCTCCACGCGCACGAACCAAGGCAGGTCTTCTCCATATATCTGTTTGATATCTGACAGACAGTTGATCTGGCCCATGTTTTGCATCTCGCAATACTTTCATTAAGACTTTATGCGCAGGATGCTCATGATGAAGATGCACATTCAAAAGGGGTACGGTTGAACCCACATGCTGAATCACAACATTGTGTTCCAACCTCTCAAACTGTGAAGAGCTACTTGCTTTAAGCGTTTGAATCCAAAATCTTCCCTCTTTGCGAATTCTGATAGCTATGCCAGCTTTGGCTAAAGTGAATGCATCCGTATCAAAGTAAAAAGCTTGTAATTTTTGACGCCGAATGCCACCCTTAGAGATCACAAATTTTTCAATCTCAGTCAATCGTTCATCAGGGAAAACTAATTTCAGTTCAAATTCATTCATACTTTGATCTTCAAATCAATTGAATTTTTATACTTGGCTGTTGCCATGTTTAAAATTAACCAAGATCTGCAAGTTCTTTTAAATGGGCGACAACACTTCTAGCCAATGCAGACAAGTGATACCCACCCTCAAGACAGCTAACGATACGGCCATGTGAATATTCATCTGCAATATTCATCAGCTGTCGCGTTATCCAAGCGTAGTCTGCCTCAACCAACCCCATCTGCCCTAACTCATCTTCTCGATGAGCATCAAAACCAGCAGAAATAAAAATAAACTCTGGTTTAAATTCGCGCAACTTTGGTAGCCATTGAGTTTCAACTAATTGTCGAATTACCTTGCCGTCAGTATATGCTGGCACTGGAGTGTTTAACATATTAGGAGAGTTTTCATGAACCTCTGAATAAGGGTACAAAGGGTGCTGAAAAAAACTACACATCAAAACACGTGAATCATCTTTAAAAGCCATTTCAGTACCATTACCATGGTGAACATCAAAATCAATGATGGCCACACGCTGAAGTGAGTACTTTTCAAGAGCATACTTTGCTGCTATAGCAATGTTATTGAAAAAACAAAATCCCATCGCTCTATTGGGTTCGGCGTGATGTCCTGGTGGGCGAGTACAGGCAAAAGCGTTCTTTACCTCACCAGACATTACTTTATCCACAGCAGTAATTGAAGCGCCGACTGACCTTAGTGCTGCTTGATAGCTGTGCGGGTTCATTTTTGTGTCAGAATCAATCACACGATATTCATTTTCATGAACAAACATCTGAATATTTTTAATATGTTCTTTTGTGTGAACTAACTCAAGCTGACTCTCTGTCGCTAAGGGAGCATCTAAATAGGTTAAGAATGGCTCAATACGACTCAATATCAATTGGTCTTCAATCGCCTTCACACGATCAGGAGACTCCGGGTGATACTCACCCATATAGTGTTCTAGCGAGTCTCTATGACTGATGTAAGCAGTGCTCATTTGAGAAATAATCTAATTGTTCTAATTAGATTGAATGTTGGTCTAAGACAGATGATGCCACAACTTAATTCGATGAATTCATGATTATTGTCATTAATTGAACATATTAAGTCTCTATAGTCATAAATGAAAACTAAAAAGATAAACCTCTCCTCTTACATGACCCCTTAAATGGGGTCTTTTTTTTGATCCAAACAAAGATAGTCTTAATAAATTCTTATTTCCTTCATGACCTTGCAACAAACCGATAATAATGTGAATAAGTGATTCCAAAAGAATCATTATTTGTTTTTAACCTTCACCACAAGGATAGACATGAAAAAATTATTGAGAGTCACCCGTAAGATATATTTTGCCTGGCAAGAAGCTAGAAGTACCTTCATCAAGTTCTCCGCTTCAAATTGGATAGGCGGCTAGTGTGACCAATACGTTTTTTCTACCTTCCTCAAGATGGTATGAATATGGAGATTGGCTCAAAAATCTTGATCAAGAAACTCTGACAAGTTATTTTGGATTAGTTACCAAAAATTTAGTAATTGATTCACTCATCGATAAGATGATTTTGTCGAAAGAACATCACTATTTACTTATTGCTGCAAAAGATGGTCAGTGGGTCGGAATCACTCACATCGCCATTAACAACAAAGATGTTGAATTTGGCTTAATTGTTACCCCAAATCATCGACAACGTGGGATTGCTAGTTTGATGCTAGACGAATGTATTAATTGGGCAAGAAATAGGAACTTTGATTTCTTGTTCATGCACTGTGTTAATCAAAACATTGCGATTAAACAACTTTGTGAAAAGTATCAATTGATACCAAAAAATATGATGGGAGATGCGGAGGTTAAATTTAAATTACCACCTCCGAATATTCAGACTTTCATTAAGGAAGCCTTATTTAGACAAATGAAGTTTTATCATTTGATAACAAACTAGAGATGGCCTGCCCAGCACGATTCGAACGTGCGACCTACGCCTTAGAAGGGCGGTGTTTGATCAATTCAGTGGCTGGTATGCGAACAATTTTTCCGTCGATAGTAGTTACTATCGCTGTATTGGTTTGAATTGCGAGATCTATTGCCGCCTGTCCAGCGCGTTGCATAGCATAGTATGAACCAGCGATATCAGGATCTGGTGAATTACGAATATCTTTACTTGGATTTGTCATAATTACCCCTGTTCAATTTGTTCCGGCGGAGTTTTATCTCCATCCAACAATACCCATGATTTTACTGCTTTTTGGTAATTGGGTAAATTTGCCAAACCTGCGACGAAGCGCCTACGGATAATTTCCTCGGGAATGTTATGCCCTCCTTGAGCAACTCTCTCAGCCACCCTAGAAATTGCCAATTCAGGTGAACTTAGTTTAATAAACCAAAGTTTTACAGCGTAACCTAAATTTTTCCATTCCTCAATACGCTGCAAGTAATGAGTCCCTGACAATGTCGTTTCAAAAGAAAAGCTCTCACCGGCTTGAGTATATTCATCCAGCTCTTTTAACATTAAACGCGCAGCCTTAAAGGCAACAGATTCAGGATCAAACGGCGACAAACCAGCGGCAATGAGATCTGCATTTATGAATCGAAATGTATGGGCCTCTTTTGGTAAAAAGTTTTTAGCAAACGTGGTTTTACCAGCTCCGTTTGGACCTGCAATGATAATAATTTTTTTGCTGTTAGCGGTCATTACCTACATTCTATAGAACTAAATAACGCAAAGATAATTACTACTCGAAAAGATCTTGGGAATTTGGCCTGCCCAGCACGATTCGAACGTGCGACCTACGCCTTAGAAGGGCGGTGCTCTATCCAGCTGAGCTATGGGCAGTCTTTGATTAGAGCTAGATTATAGCGGAGGTCTAAAAGACCTGGCTCATATACGATAATCATGAGAATTCATCTACATATAAGAGTTTTGCCATGATCACCCTGTACCACAACACAAAGTGCAAAACCTCTCGTGATACCCTAGAAATCCTCGAGAACTCTGGTGAGCCCCATCAAGTGGTTTTGTATTTGACCACTCCTCCCTCAGAAGCTGAATTGCGTCACATCATCAAGGCCACAGGTGGTTCTGTTAGAGATATCTTGCGCCAAAAGGGAACCCCTTTTGAAGAATTAGACTTGGGCAATCCACAGTGGAGTGATGAAGATCTCATTGGGTTCATGTTGCAACACCCCATTTTGATGAACCGCCCTATTGCTATCAATGGCAACCAAGGGGCCTTGTGCCGTCCACCTGAGAAAATTCTGGATTTACTGAGTTAAATCTTTTGGGTTAGATCTATTGAGTTAGATTTGCATTGCTAAATGCTTAGCCTTGATTTTTGGCATCATCATTTTGGTCGCTGACTGATCTCATCAAAGTCAGAATCTCATTCGGCAAAGTTGCGCCAGTATCTTTTAAACCCATCTTTAGTTCAGGCACATACTGACTGATCTCATCTGAGCCGTAGAACTTCATCGACCAATTACTAAAGCGTCGCTTTTGCAATGGATTGATATCTAGCACTTGAATTTCTTTATGGCGCGGATCAGCAGCAATGGACTTCCAGATTAGTTCAACGTGCTGGGGATAGCCTTCCATGATTTGACCAAAAATGCAGTTGTCATAGAACAAAACACCTGTGATGCCATTGCGCTTATTTTTATGAACCACATCTTCAAGCAAGTTCATCAAACCCAAAATACCCATGTCATTCGCTGACTGACTGACATAACTCAATTCAATGAGCTGATCAGTTGGAAAGTTGGCAAAGTTAATTTGGGAATCTTCTACAAATGACATATTTAATTTTTGAAATCTTTATAAATAGTATTAGACAAAACTAATCTGTTATTAGCCTTACGTCTAAGTCAGATAGTAGACATAAATTCAATAAAGTGTTGATATAACGATGCTGCCATGCAACAAATCAATGTCATTGATGCGAAGTTTCAACAATCTTTGAGTGAAAGATGCTTTGAAGAATTTTTGGAGGTTGCTGCATCGAGTGATGCGAATTGAAAGTGGTCGGAGTACAAGGATTCGAACCTTGGACCCCCTGGTCCCAAACCAGGTGCGCTACCAGACTGCGCCACACTCCGACTAAGACCGATATTGTAACCCATGGGCAGTTTGTTAGCAAATTTGGACAGTCAACTAACCTCTAGACTATTGTTTATAAAGCTTTAATTACAAGCTACTTCTATTGTTTTACGCTCAGCAGATAGCTTCGCCATGGTTTTGAAGCGATCTTCTAGTCTATTTTCAATGAAGTATTTGATAACAAACATGGGCAAATGGGAATCTGGTTCTAAGACCCCCTCATGTCTGATGACACTTCCCAAAATATTAGGCTCAACAAACCATTTACCAGAAAATCTTTTGGAGTCTCCTTTGATTTGAATAAATTCTGTTCCCTTGATTGGCTGCTCAGTGTATTCAATTAAGGTATGTAATTTAACCTTGAAAAATAGGATCTTTTCTTCAGCAGAGCGCTCAACCAACACCTTATTACTAGATATCCGGGTAGACTTGGACTCTGTCACACCAGGTACTTTTTTTGCTGCTTCGTAATCAGTTAGATAACGGTAAGCTTGGCACGCTGTCAGTGGCGTTTGAAAGCTGGCCGCAAATAAAAAAGTGTCATCCTGACGAATCACTTTTGCTTGGACATTAAAGCGATCAAAATCACCATCAGCAAAACAAATTTGGAAAATCATAAGACCAACTAGAGTAATTATTTTTTTCATAAGCAAATCATAATCCGAGAAAATAACGAAGCACTGAAGATTTTATTTGTGAAGAGAACCAAAGAAACTGCTGAAATTGTTGCTTATAAGGCAGCCTGGAAATTACTTTTTAACGAAGAAATTTCTTAGCATCGAAACTAAATAAAATCAGACCTTTGATGCCACCAGTTGGTGTGCTTGAGATGCCAATTCTTGGCGCGTAAAATGAGCCGGAAGTTTCTCAGCGATATTGATGTGAACCTCCAAATGATCAGTATTTAAGATGTTTTTAATAGAGTCGATCAACTCCATGTCGCCAATAAAAGCTGCTCTATCTGAATACTGATTATTCTCTTTGTATTGAATTGTGATGGGTAAAACATCCACATGGGCCTGATGAGCTGACTCAAATAAATTTGATTTAAATGGCAATACTTCTTTTCCATCTGAAGAAGTTCCTTCAGGAAATATAGCCACCACTTCCTGATTGGTGAGTTTTTCCTTCATGAGTTGAATCACTCGCTTGATATCAGACAGTTTTTCTCTTTTAAGAAAAATAGTGCCCAGCATATTGGCCAAGTAACCAAAGATTGGCCACTTTGAAACATCTGCCTTGGCAACAAAGATCACCGGCCGAATCGAATTGATGACATGAATATCCAACCAAGATATGTGATTGGCCACCAATAGATATGGCTGAGCACCAAATAAAGTTGTGGGATCTCCATGAATGACGACCTTCACCTTCAAGATTCTGAGCAAACGAATACACCAACGCTGGACCAGCTTCTTGCGCAATTTGCCTGGCAATACAGGAAATATTGCGCACTTCAGAATGGCTGATACCAGATGGATGACAAGGAAAAAGGATTTCATGGAGGGAATCTTGGCATATTTCTATGTCACGAATATGACATCAATTTGACATCATAGTTTCAAATAGGTCGTGCCCAATGTGAACTCATGAATCAATACCGCGCAATATGGATTTCTGATGTTCACCTAGGCACCGCTGGCTGCCAAGCAAATTATCTCCTCGATTTCTTAAAACACAACGATGCTGACAAAATTTACTTGGTTGGTGACATCATTGATGGCTGGCAATTAAGAAAACGTTGGTTTTGGCCGCAAGCCCATAATGATGTGGTTCAAAAGTTACTACGTAAAGCCCGAAAAGGTTGTGAGGTCATATACATACCAGGCAATCACGATGAAATGGCCCGCCAATTTTTCGGTATGAGCTTTGGCGACATCAAAGTAGAAGATGAAGTGATTCATACAACCGCTGATGGAAAGCGGCTCTGGATCACGCACGGCGACCTTTTTGATGGGGTGATGCAATACGCCAAGTGGCTTGCATACGTTGGCGACACCTTGTACACATTCATCCTCTGGGTAAATCGCTGGTTCAATCACATCCGCTCAAGAATGGGTCTTAATTATTGGTCCCTTTCTCAATACTTAAAACATTCAGTGAAAAATGCCGTCAGCTTTATTGCCGATTTTGAAATGATCATGGCCCGCGAAGCCAGAATCAGAAATTGTGATGGCGTGGTCTGCGGTCACATACATAAAGCCGAAATCAGAGAAATCGAGGGCTTGCTTTACTGCAATGATGGGGATTGGGTCGAGAGTTTAACTGCCTTAGTTGAAAACGCTGACGGCTCTTTAAGAATCGTTCATTGGAATCAAATTTTGCCCGATCCTGTGGCTATTACACACACCGAAACGGTCACCATCAGCGTGACTAAAACCGAAATTTCAATGACTCAAGAACAATTACTGGAGACTATTAAATGAATATCATGATTGTGACGGACGCCTGGGAACCTCAAGTCAACGGCGTTGTAAGGACCCTTAAACAAACCATGCATGAGTTGAAAAAAATGGGGCACACAATTGAAATGATCACCCCACTGGAATTTAAGACCATTCCCTGCCCGACTTACCCAGACATTTCTTTATCACTTTTCCCAGGAAAAAAAGTTCGTCAAAAAATGGAGTCTTTTAGACCTGATGCCATCCATATTGCGACTGAGGGTCCTTTGGGTATTGCTGCCAGAGCTTATGCTTTAAAACACAAGTTACCGTTTTCAACGGCTTATCACACTCGATTTCCTGAATACGTCAAAGCCCGCACAGGCATTCCATTGGCACTCACCTACAAGTTTTTACGTTGGTTCCATGATCCATCCTTGGCTGTCATGGCACCGACCCAGGTGGTGATTGATGACCTAGAGTCATATGGTTTTACAAACGTGGTTCTCTGGACCAGAGGCGTTGATCTGGAGATCTTCAAGGTTCAAGAATCCAAAGAACTCAATTCTGCTCACCCCATCTTTTTGTATGTGGGTCGAGTGGCAGTAGAAAAAAACATTGAGGCATTTTTAGAACTTAAGCTACCAGGCTCTAAGTGGGTCGTCGGAGATGGTCCAGCTTTGAATAGCCTTAAAGCAAAGTATCCAGAAGTTCATTACTTAGGAGTTTTACAACAAGAAAAACTAGCCAAGGTATACGCAGCGGCTGATGTATTTGTCTTCCCAAGTAAAACCGATACATTTGGCTTGGTTCTTCTTGAGGCAATGGCCTGTGGCACACCTGTGGCCGCATACCCAGTCACCGGACCGATTGATGTGATTGGTAACTCGCAATCCGGCGCCATGCACACTGATTTACGCCAAGCTTGCATGGATGCTCTGAAGATTCCTCGTGAAGTTGCGAGAGCTCACGCAGAGAAGTTTTCTTGGCAAGTCGCCAGCAATCAATTTGTTGGTTACTTAAAGCCTATAGAGAGTCACACAACTGTCAAATCTCCGTCATTAGCATGACATATTCAGTGAATAAATTGATCACATATCAACAATCATTAGGCAAATAAATGAGCGATTTACCAAATCCACTATCTTCAATCGCAGACTCTTTTCTCAATAAAAATACCAAGAAAACAATGTCTGAAAGGATTGCCCCCATTCATCAGATCATCAGAGAAAAAATCACCCGTATTCAGCAAAGCTCAAGTAGCACTAAAGCCAACAAAAAAGTTGAAGCTCCTGCTGTTCAAACCAGTAAAGCAGCTCCGATCAGTGTGAGCTGGGCAAGACACCAAGATGAAGTGAAAGAAGCTCAGCGTTTGCGCTACAAGGTTTTTGCTGAAGAAATGGGAGCCAACCTAAAACCTTCTAAAGAAGGTTTGGACGTTGATATTTTTGATAGTTTCTGTGATCACTTGATTGTTCGTGACAATGAAACCCTCAAGGTGATCGGCACATACAGAGCTTTACCACCCCACCAAGCAAAGCAAATGGGCTGCTTATATTCAGACTCTGAGTTTGATTTGACTCGCTTAAGACATTTGCGTCACAAGATTGTTGAAGTAGGTCGCTCATGCGTTCATCGTGACTATCGCTCTGGTGGCGTCATCATGGCTCTTTGGAGCGGTCTAGGCCAGTACATGAAGAAGAATGACTACGAAGTGATGTTGGGTTGCGCCAGCGTGCAAATGGGCGATGGCGGTCACTATGCGGCCAGCTTAGCCAAAATGTTGAGCAATGAACAACATTTATCGGATATTGAATACCGTGTGTTTCCTCGTTTAGCACTTCCAATTGAAGAATTAAACAGTAGCTTAGAAGTGGATCCACCAGCTTTGATCAAGGGCTACTTGAGATTAGGGGCTAAAGTTTGCGGTAATCCAGCTTGGGACCCCGACTTTAATACTGCTGACTTCTTGACAATGCTAAGACTGGATGACATTCACCCAAGATACGCCAAGCATTTTTTAGGTAGTAACTAAGCTCTTAAACACCTTCAATCAAGCGATGCAAATCGCTTGATCAAACAATTTCAATAGTCAGTTCTCGGCCGATTTTTCTCCAATCGGCCGATTCTTTTTCTAAACCAAATTGTGTGAGCGGATTCTTTTTGGTCCAAGATTTAGAAATCTTCACAACGAAACCACCCTCTTGCTCTTTGACAACAATCTCAGACATATCCTCATCCGCTCTGCGACGACAAAGCACATGGGCTAAGCGCAGACTAAACAGCATGCGCCAATCGATGTAATTGGATGTCACTGATATTTTTCCAAGCTTGCCTGTATGACCCAAGAGCAGTGCCGCAAGTCTTGCTTGATCAAGCTTTGAAAAACCAGGCATATCCGCATGAGTTGCGATGTACGCAGAATGCTTGTGATAGCCATTATGAGTGATGCTTAAGCCAATTTCATGTAACTTTGCTGCCCACGCAAGAATCTGCTCATTATCTTTGCGATTCTCGTGCTTAGGCTCAGGAAATTGATTTAAAAAGTGAAGAGCCGTCTTACTCACCCTTTGTGCTTGCTGACGATCGACGCCATAGCGCTGCATGAATTGCTCAATCGTGACGAATCTCATATCGTGATGCTGAGACCGGCCAATGAGGTCGTAGAGAACGCCTAATCGAAGTGCTGCCTCAGTCACCTCCATGCGTTCAATACCGAGCTCTTCGAAGGCTGCTAGCATGATTGCTAAACCACCTGGGAGCACTGGTCGACGATCATTTTTTAGGCCCAATAAAGTGGATCGATCGATATAAACAGATTCAATCAGTGAGTTTTTGAGCGCCAATAAGCCTTCTTTGGTGATCAGACCACCCATGTCATCAACAGGCAGCTCATGGGGAGGGCCATTAAAACCATTTTGTGCAATTAACTCAGCAATCGCTCGGGCGGTTCCAGATGAGCCTATCGACTGCTTCCATCCAGACTTTAAGAATTGGGCTGTGATGGCCTCAATCTCACGGCGTGCTGATAACTCGGCTTGCTTAAAGCAATGCGCATCGACCAAACCACCGGGGAAAAAATTCTGGCTATAAGAAACACATCCAATATACAAAGACTCAAGAAGTTTCGGCTCATACCCATCCCCAATGATGAATTCAGTCGAACCACCACCGATATCAAGGACAAACCTTTTTTCATCACAAGCAGGGGCATCGTGCGAAGCGCCAATGTAAATCAGACGGGCCTCTTCTCGCCCCTTCACTACTTCAATCGGAAACCCGAGCAGCTTTTCAGCCTCATGAATAAATTCATCAGCATTTCTTGCAACTCGCAGAGTATTTGTTGCAACAGCACGTACTTGCTTGGCATTAAAACCACGCAAACGGTCACCAAAGCGATGAATCGCAGCCAAACCTCTTTGGATAGACTTTTGATCGAGTTTCTTATCTTCACTGAGACCCGATGCCATCCTCACTGATTCTCTCAAAGTATCAATGGGTTGCAATTGCGTTCCAGAGGCAGAATGAATGACCTTGGCGATCACCATCCGAAAACTGTTTGAGCCTAAATCGACAGCGGCAACCAGTTCTTTTGACGCATTGGAGGAATTGGAATGGTTAGAACTCACTTCATTTTCTTTTATTTGTTTGGTCTCTAGATTATGACGTCAATATGACAAGGTGATGACAAAATTGATTGATTGATTTGTCATATTTTTGACATAGAGCTTTGTCAAAATGATAAATATGCAATCTATCAGCGCCACCTCCACCACGCACACCCCACTTCTCAACAGAGAATTAGGTGCCTTAGAGTTTAATTCAAGGGTGTTGGCTCAGGCTGAAGATCTAAAAACACCTCTTTTAGAGCGTTTGCGCTTTATTTGTATTGTTTCATCCAATATGGATGAGTTCTTTGAGATCAGAATGTCTGGCATCAAAGAGCAGATGAAAAGTAATCCAAAAAATCTTACGCCAGACGGCTTGCAGATCAAAAAAGCCTACGACATCATCACCAAAAATGCACATGCATTGGTTGCGAGAAAATTTAAATTACTTCAAGAAGACATTCTTCCAAAATTAGACAAGGCTGGCGTCAAGTTTTACCCAAGCACTGAATGGACACCAGAAATCAAGCGTTGGGCAAAAACATTTTTTGATCAAGAGTTGGTGCCACTCCTGACTCCTATAGCACTCGATCCAGCGCATCCATTTCCAAAAGTAATCAATAAAAGTTTGAACTTTTTGGTGACTTTAGAGGGTAAAGATTCATTTGGCAGAAAGCCCACATTGGCCGTTGTTCAAGCACCAAGATCACTGCCTCGTGTGGTGCCTTTACCAGAACATCTGAACCCTACACCTCATGGCTTTGTATTGCTCTCTTCCTTTATTCAGGCCTTTGTTCCTGATTTATTCAAGGGCATGATGGTGACTGGCTGTCATCAGTTCAGAGTGACTCGGAATTCTGACTTGTTCGTTTCTGAAGACGACATCACTGATTTGCGCTCAGCTCTTCAGGGTGAATTACCAACTCGTCATTTAGGCGATGCTGTTCGCTTAGAAGTCACTGCAGAAATGCCGCTTGAACTTCAAGAGTATTTGCAAAAAGTAGAAAAATTGAAAGATTCAGATTGTTATCGAGTGAACGGTCCCGTGAATTTGGTTCGCCTGGTACAAATCCCTGACTTGGTAGATATTCCAAAATTTAAGTTCAAGCCTCACACCCCCAAACAATCCATTGCCGGCAATCCAGGCGAAACCATTTTTGAAAAAATATCTCAGTCAGATATTTTGCTGCACCACCCTTATGAGAGCTTTGACCCTGTCTTGCAATTACTACAAGAAGCGGCCAAAGATCCTGATGTTTTGGCCATCAAACAAACTGTTTACCGCACAGGCGAACAATCATTGGTGATGGATGCCCTCATGGAAGCAGCGCGCAATGGCAAGGAAGTCACTGTCGTGGTTGAGTTATTGGCACGCTTTGACGAACAAACCAATATTGCTTGGGCAGCAAAGCTAGAGGCTGTTGGTGCTCACGTCGTGTATGGTGTGGTTGGTCACAAGTGTCACGCAAAGATGTTGCTGATTGTCCGCCAAGAAACCATTCCCGCTTCGGGCAGGCGCAAGGCAAAGAAAGTTCTCAAGCGCTATGCTCACTTGGGCACAGGCAATTACCACCCAAGAACAGCTAAGTTATACAGTGATTTTGGCTTGATGACGGCCGATCAAGCAATTTGTGAAGATATGCACCATGTGTTCATGCAACTCACTGGTTCAGGAGGTAGAGTTGAACTGAAGCATCTGTGGCAGTCTCCTTTCACGATGCACACAGAATTGATTGCCCATATTCGTCGCGAAGCCAGAAATGCCAAGCAAGGGAAAAAGGCCCACATCATGGCCAAGATGAATGCCCTTCTTGAACCCACCATCATTCAAGAGCTGTACAAGGCTTCTCAGGCTGGCGTTAAGATCGACTTGATCATTCGAGGTGTGTGTGCACTAAAGCCTGGCGTCACTGGCTTATCTGAAAACATCAAAGTCAGATCCATCATTGGTCGCTTTTTAGAACATCATCGTATTTATTACTTTTATGCGAGTGGCAATGAGGTTATTTATCTCTCATCAGCTGACTGGATGGATCGAAACCTCTTTAGACGAGTGGAGGTGGCATTTCCTGTGCTAGATAAGAAACTGAAAGCTCGGGTGATCAAAGAAGGCTTCCAGATGCTACTGAAAGATAATTCAACCGCTTGGCTCATGAATGAGCAAGGACATTACCATCAAACAAAAAAGAGAGCCACTTCAGTTGAATATGTCGGCCAAAAAGAATTGGTGGGATTATTAACTCTTTGAGTTAATTCGGCGCAACTCTCTGAGTTAATGCAACAGAGGTTTATTAGGCAATCCGCTGGTGTGGGAAGCTCAAAGAAAACTCGCTGCCAACACCCAGCGTTGATTCAATCTTGAGTTCTCCATGATGACGGCTGATGACATGCTTGACAATGGCCATGCCTAAGCCAGTGCCACCGGTGTCTCTTGAACGACTGCGATCAACCCGATAGAAACGCTCGGTCAAACGTGGGATGTGTTCTTGAGCAATACCCGGCCCTGTATCAATCACCGAGAAAATTGCCTCGTCGCCCATGTCAGACCAACGAATTGTGATATTTCCACCATCCGGGGTGTAGCGCACAGCATTTGAAACTAGGTTACCAAAGGCAGAATAGAGCTCCACATCGTCGCCAAGAACATTTCTCTCGCTCTTCTTTTCAACCACAATTTGATGACGTCCTTGCGATAAACCTTGAGCGTCTGACTCCAATCGAGAAAGCATCACCCCCATTGGTACAACTTGCGTCACAGGAGGTTCAGGATTACCTTCTAGTTTAGCCAAAGTTAACAAATCTTCGACCAAAGTTTTCATGCGACCTGTTTGAACACTCATCAAATCTAAATACTTTTTCTGATCAGCCTCATTTAATTCAAGCTCTTGAACAGTTTCAAGAAATCCAGACAGAACGGTCAAAGGAGTTTTAAGTTCATGAGAAACGTTGGCCACAAAGTCTCGGCGCATTGAATCAGTTTTCTCGATTTGCGATACGTCCTGAGACAAGAGAAGCTTTTGCTTATCGCCGTAGGGAAAAATCTGCACATCTAAGCTGAATTGCTCAAAAACACCCATATTGTTTAAACGAACTGGTTCACGATAGTTTTGACGAATGATGTATTGCACGAAAGCGGGTTTACGTAAAATATGGGTGATGCGTTGCATGGCGTCGCGTTTGGCATTGATGCCAAAGTGCTGCTCAGCAATGCCATTGCACCACTCAATTTGATCATCCTCGTTGAGCATCACCACGCCATTAGGGGTAGCTTGCACAGCCTGAATAAAACGACTGTGCTGTTGCTCAATTTCTAGAACTTGATCCCGCCAAGAGCGCACTAACTTGTGCAAGCGGTAGTAGATTTCCCCCCAAATGCCTAAAGCACTGGGTACTTCCCCATAATTGGGAGATAACAATAAACGACTGAGTTTAGAAGCGTGCCAAAGTTGATGAATGAGTAATAAGCTCAAGCAGATTGTTGCTGCCAATAAGCCTTGAAGCAATCCAAATATCTCGCCCACTAACCAAGAAATTAGCAAAACGATTAAGAAAATCGTGATTAAACGAGTTTTTAGCGACAACATAGGGTGAATATTAACAAGTCTTTGAAAAACAATAAAAATTTAAGTTTTGTTCATTCGCTGAAATGGTGAAATCGGTCTCTTAAGCCCTATTTTAATGACTCTTTAAAAGTTCTTGAATCCTTCATCGGATTGTCAAAAATCCTGGGTAAGCTTCATCCCGTGACTACTCATGAGATTTGAAGAAGGATTCGTCGACATGGCCCAAGAGTACAAAATTTACTTTTCTATGAAAAATATCATGCTGCCCAAAGACCCAGTAAGCGCTGAATTACAAAAATCAATTGAGTTTCAGTTAATCAAGACCAGTGCTCATTATTTTGATTTAGATTTACCTGAAAAATATAAGCAAGCTTTAGTGGGTGGCAGAAACTCCTGATTGACTTGAAGGGTTCAACTGAATACCCTGATTAGATGTTTGCGGCAAGTAGCTACCTAATAAGTGCATGCTGTCATTGACTACTCTGCGGCCAATACCCACATATTCAAATCCTTGATCAATGATCAACTGCGGATCATAAATATTTCTGCCATCAAAGATCACAGGAGCTGCCAAAGCAGCCTTGAGTGCATCAAAATCAGGACTCCTGAAAGACTTCCACTCAGTCATGATCAATAGTGCGTCAGCACCCTGTGCTGCATCTAATGGATCTTCATGAAAGCTCAAATCATCTAACAATTCAGCACAATCCGACATGTCACCATGGATCGCCAAACGAGCTTCATGCATGGCCACTGGATCATGAACCTTGATTTGGGCTCCACGCATGAGTAAATTACGGATCACCACCCGACTCGGGGCTTCACGCATGTCATCGGTATTGGGCTTAAATGCCAAGCCCCATAAACAAAATGTTTTCCCGGTGAGATCTTTGCTATAGCGATGAGTGATTTTCTTAACCAAGATATTTTTTTGAAATTCATTAACTTCTTCAACAGCTTTGATCAGCTTTAACTCTTGTCCATGATGCTCAGCAATTTTTGCTAATGCCGAAACATCCTTTGGGAAGCAACTACCCCCATAGCCAGTCCCTGCATACAAAAAACTATAGCCAATACGTGTATCAGATCCTATTCCCTGCCTGACTGACTCAATATCAGCACCCAACACATCTGCCAAATTAGCGATTTCATTCATGAAGGAAATACGTGTTGCCAGCATTGCATTGGCAGCGTATTTAGTTAATTCAGCACTTCGTACATCCATGTAGTATGTCCGCTCATGATGGCGATTAAAAGGCGCATATAGCTGCCTCATCATTTCTTTGGCTGCAAACCCGGCTGCATTGGCCTGACTGCCAATAACGATGCGATCAGGGCGCATGAAATCCTCAATCGCAGCACCTTCTTTTAAAAACTCAGGATTTGAAATCACCGAGAAGTTCTCACTGGGTAGAGAACGATTCAACAATTCTTGGGCAATCACTTCAGTAACTTTGTCAGCAGTACCTACAGGCACGGTAGATTTATTGACCACCACTTTGAAGCGATTCATGTGTCGGCCAATTTGCCTAGCAGCCTCTAATACATAACTAAGATCTGCTGAGCCATCTTCACTAGGAGGCGTTCCAACAGCAATGAACTGAATATCGCCATAAGCCACTGCAGCTGATACATCGGTCGAGAAAATTAGACGGCCATAAGCTAAATTGCGTTCAATGATTTCTTTAAGACCTGGCTCATAAATTGGCACACCACCAGCATTCAGAATATCAATTTTTTCTTGATTTAAGTCTAAGCAAAAAACATGATTACCCTGTTCAGCTAAGCAAGCGCCCGTGACCAGCCCTACATAACCTGTTCCGATGACTGTAATTTTCATATAACACTCCTGTCATTGATTAATCACAGTGTCGGATGCCATTATGAAATTACGATATCAAGTCTGTGACAATTCCAAGAAATTCAATTGGGTGTGACATCAAGTTGTCATAGTTTTGTTGCTTAATATTCTTTATTTGCTTTAGATTTACCATGAAAAAATACCAAATAGAAGACAATCCCCACAAAGGCAACAAAGGCATCACACGAGCCTTTCGGGCCGCCATCAACTCTTGGAATGGTCTCATTTATGCGTTCAAAGAAGAAAGTGCCTTTCGCCAAGAACTGGGCCTGAGCCTGATCTTGATTCCATTGGCAATTTACTTGCCAGTCACACCGATTGAGAAGATTCTACTGATTGCATCAGTCATCTTGGTGCTGATCATTGAACTATTGAATTCAAGTGTAGAAGCTGCGATTGATCGCATTTCTTTTGAAGTACATGATTTATCTAAGCGAGCTAAAGACTTTGGCAGTGCAGCTGTGATGCTCGCCCTATTACTCTGCGCCCTGACCTGGGTGATTATCTTGAGTGAGCACTATCTCTGATAGTGCTCCAATCAATCAATAATTACTGAGCAATGGATTACTGAGTTATCGGGGTTTTGGTCAAACGATAACCACTGCCACGAACAGTTTCAATCAAGTTCTGGCAATTAGAAGGAGCTAATGCAGCTCTCAGGCGCTTGATGTGAACGTCTACCGTGCGTTCCTCAACAAACACATGATCACCCCATACCTTGTCCAATAGCTGACCTCTGGAGTGGACACGCTCTGGGTGCGTCATGAAAAAATGAAGCAATCTAAATTCTGTTGGGCCCAAATCAAGTGATACCTCATCAATGCCATTAGTGGCCAAGACTCGATGAGACACAGGATCTAAACGCAGGTTATTGATTTGCACCACTTCATCGGCCAGTTGTGGCGAGCGCCTTCTGAGTACCGCACGAATACGAGCCACCAATTCTTTTGGTGAGAAAGGCTTTGTCACATAGTCATCGGCACCAGCCTCAAGACCAGCAATCTTATCCATCTCTTCGCTGCGAGCAGTCAATAGAATGATGGGAATGTCTTTGGTGCGCTCATTAGATCTGAGCTCTTTCGCAAACTGAACGCCAGACTTACCAGGCAACATCCAATCCAACACCACCAAGTCAGGTAGAACTTCTTTCATTAATTGAGAAGCTTGCTCCGTCTGAAATGCTCTGACAGGTAAAAAGCCTGCGTGACTAAGATTAACTGCAATTAACTCAGCAATCGAAGGCTCATCTTCAACAATTAAAATACTGCTTGCCATAAATTAGCTATTAGCCTCTTTAGTTAATTGCTCATGAGGTAAGTGACGAACATCAGTACCTTTAACGATATAAATCACAAATTCAGCAATATTCTTTGAGTGATCACCTATGCGCTCCACTGCTTTAGCAATCGATAACATATCTAAACCAACAGAGATAGTTCTTGGGTCTTCTGACATATAGCTGGTCAGCTTACGCACAAAACCTTTGAACTCTTCATCAATTTGTTTATCTTCATTGACAACATCTGCAGCGGCCACAGTATCTAAGCGAGCAAAACAATCTAAACTGCGACGCAATAAGGAGACAGCCATCTGACCAGACACTCTGATCTCGGCTGTATTAATACCATGAGAAGCACTGTCTTCCAAAATATGCTTGGTACGTCTGGCAATACGATCAGCCTCGTCGCCTGCGCGTTCTAAGTTAGTAATGGCTTTAGACACTGCCATCACCAGACGCAAGTCTCCAGCGATTGGTTGGCGACGCGCAATCAATTCAGTACAAGCATGATCAATTGAGATTTCGAAATCGTTCACTTCAGCTTCACGAACCATGACTTGATCAGCCAAGTCACCATCCAATTGAGCAAAAGCTTTCATGGCCATAGAAACCTGAGACTCTACCAAGCCTCCCATTTCCAGCAAGCTGCCACAAAGAGCATTGAGGTCGTTATCAAATTGTGAGGATAAATGTTTATCGGGCATATCAGTCTCCTAAATTCTTATAATTAACCAAAGCGGCCAGTGATGTAATCTTCAGTTTCTTTGCGTTTTGGCTTGAGGAAGATCTCATCGGTCTTACCAAACTCCATCATTTCGCCCAAGTACATGTAAGCTGTGAAGTCAGAAACGCGGGCTGCTTGTTGCATATTGTGCGTCACTATTGCAATCGTATAGTCTTTTTTCAGTTCATGAACCAATTCTTCTACTTTTGCTGTGGAAATTGGATCCAAAGCTGAAGTAGGCTCATCCAATAAGAGGATAGAAGGCTTAACAGAAACCCCACGAGCAATACACAAGCGCTGCTGCTGACCACCAGACAAAGACAAACCACTTTGATTCAACTTATCCTTGACCTCACCCCACAGAGCTGCCTTGGTCAATGACCACTCAACACGCTCATCCATTTCAGCACGTGATAAAGATTCATACAACTTCACACCAAAAGCAATATTGTCATAAATAGACATTGGGAATGGTGTTGGTTTTTGGAAAATCATGCCAATGCGTGAACGCAATAAGTTCAAGTCCTGCTTAGGGTCCAAAATATTATTGCCATAGAAATTAATTTCACCCTCGGCACGCTGACCTGGGTAGAGGTCATACATGCGGTTCAAGGTTCTTAGCAAAGTAGATTTGCCGCAACCTGATGGTCCGATAAAGGCTGTGACATGCTTCTCAGCAATATTCAAATTGATATTCTTAAGACCCTGAAACGAGCCGTAAAAGAAATTAAGATTTTTAATTTCTAAGGCATTCTTCAATACAGTATCTTGGTTTAAATTTGTATCACTCATTACATTTCCTTGAATTTGGTCAACATCAAATAAATTTCTCATGCGATTTAACTTTGAACTTTTTCTCTAAACACCACTCGAGTCAAAATATTTAGACCGAGTACAACCAATGTGATTAATAAAGCAGCACCCCACGCCAAATCTACCCAGTTGTCATAAGGACTCATAGCAAACTGGAAAATCACCACAGGCAAGTTCGCCATTGGTGCATTCATATTGGTAGAGAAGAATTGATTATTCAATGCCGTGAAGAGCAATGGAGCAGTTTCTCCACTGACGCGAGCCAAGGCCAACAAAATACCTGTGATCACACCTGCTCTTGCTGCAGTCAGCGTCACTGAAAATGCCACTTTCCATCGAGGGGCACCTAATGCATAGGCTGCCTCACGCAATGAAATCGGCACTAATTGCAACATGTTTTCAGTAGTTCTCACGACCACAGGAATAGCAATCAGTGACAAAGCAATTGTTCCTGCCCAGCCTGAGAAGTGTTTAACTTGAGCAACATAAATAGCGTAGACAAACAAGCCAATCACAATCGATGGTGCAGATAACATGATGTCATTAACAAATCGGGTAACAGCAGCAATTTTGCTACCAGCGCCATATTCAGACAAATAAATACCCGCCATCACACCAATCGGCGTACTGATTAAAGTACACGAGGCCACAATCAATAAACTACCAACAATCGCATTGGCCAAGCCGCCACCTTCTGAACCTGGGGCTGGCGTGCTTTGCGTGAACATATTCCAGTCAATGGCTGAGAATCCCTTATAAAAAAGAATGCTCAAAATCCAGAGCAAGAAAATCATGCCCAATGCCATTGACAACATTGAAAGGGCTAAACCGATCCAATTTGTGCGTTTACGCTTTGCGTAAATTGCTTGATTAACGTTATTCATCATGTCTTTTTACCTTGTCCTGCTTCCATACGCGCCAACATGACCTTTGCAATCGCCAACACAATGAACGTGATCGCAAACAAAGCAAGGCCTAGAGAAAATAATGAGGCGTAATGCAAACCTGGCTCCGCTTCACCAAACTCATTGGCCAATGTTGAAGCAATCGAGTTGCCAGGAGAAAACAATGAAGCACTTAGTTTGTGCGCATTGCCAATCACGAAGGTCACCGCCATGGTCTCACCCAGGGCGCGACCAAGACCTAACATGATGCCGCCAATCACACCTGTCTTGGTGTAAGGCAAAACAATCTTGTTCACAACTTCCCAAGTGGTACAGCCAATACCATATGCAGATTCTTTTAATACTGGCGGAACGATTTCAAAAACGTCACGCATCACAGATGCAATGAATGGTAAAACCATCATCGCCAAAATTAATCCGGCACACAAAATGCCGATACCGTTAAACGCACCTGTGAATAAATAACCCAATACAGGAACTTGCCCCAAAGAGGCTGCAAGAGCCGGCTGAATGTATTCAGCAAATAATGGTGCAAAAATGAATAAACCAAACATGCCATAAATAATTGATGGCACAGCTGCTAATAACTCAACTGCCGTACCGAGTGGACGTCTCAATGGTACTGGGCAAGTTTCCGTGAGGAATACTGCCACACCGAAGCTCAGCGGAACGGCAATGAGCAATGCAATCAATGCAGTGACCACTGTACCAAATACAGCAATCAATCCACCAAATTGACCATTGATGATGTCCCACTCAATGGTAAAGAAAAAGCCTAAGCCAAATTCACTGAGAGCTGGCCAAGCATTGATGATCAAAGAAATGATGATGCCAACCAATGCAACCAGCACTGATAAAGCAAAAAATAATGTTGACTTATGGAAGATGAAGTCTTGAATTTTTTGAATTCTTAAGACTTTCTCTGCCTGCGGTGTCAACATATCAGAAGACCGACTGGTATTCATATAGTTCCTAAATTAACAGTAAAAGCCCGACATCGGGCTTTTACCTTTTACAAACATACTTCACTAATAGTTAGGTAATTAGATTCAATTACTTGGTATTAATTTTTGTCCAAACATTCTTACGAATAAATTCTGTTGTAGCGTCAGGCATTGGCACGTAGTCCAAGTCAGCAGCCATCTTCTTGCCTTCTTTGAAAGCAAAGTCAAAGAACTTGATTACTTCTGCTGCATTTGCTTTGTTACCTGGCTCTTTGTACATCAAGATGAATGATGCACCAGTGATTGGCCATGACTTAGCACCAGGAGCATCAGTGATGAATGTGCCCATACCTGGAACTTTAGACCAATCTGTACCTGCTGCAGCAGCTGCGAATGTCTCATCATCAGGAGAAACGAATTGACCGTTCTTGTTTTTGATCTGCAAGAAAGTCATGTTGTTTTTCTTAGCGTATGCATACTCAACATAACCGATTGAGTTCTTCACACGGCTCACGTTAGCAGCAACACCTTCGTTACCCTTACCACCGATTGAAGAAGCTGCTGGCCACTTAACTGCAGCACCTGCACCAACATCTTTTTTCCAGTTAGCGTTTACTTTTGCCAAGTAGTCAGTGAAGATCGCTGTTGTACCTGAACCATCGGCACGGTGAACCACAGTGATGTTGGCATCTGGCAACTTAACACCTGGATTTAGGTCAGCTAATTGCTTGTCGTTCCACTTAACAATATAACCAGAGAACATTTGAGCCAATACGTCACCAGTAACTTTGATTTGGCCTGGTTTGATACCGTCAACGTTGATCACTGGAACAACACCACCGATGATCGCTGGAAACTGAACCATGCCATCTTTTTCTAAGTCTTCAAATTTAACTGGGTTATCAGAAGCGCCAAAGTCAACAGTCTTGGCTTTGATTTGTTTAATACCACCAGATGAACCAATCGACTGATAGTTCAAACCGTTATTAGTTTTAGCTTTGTAAGCCTCAGCCCATTTTGCATAAATTGGGTAAGGGAATGTAGCACCAGCACCTGTGATATCGGCTGCTAGAGCTGTAGTAACCGTTGAAAGTGCAATCGCACCAGCAACCAAAGATTTTGTAAACAATGATTTCATAATATTTCCTCATCAAATGACGCACATCGCGACTTGGAGACTTTACCTACCGTTTATGAAAGTTTTGTGACATTGGTAAATGGCCTGATTAATTGAATAAATTTATTTAAATATCTCATTTAATCAATGATTTAAATAAAAATGGTCCTTGAAAAAAGGACCATTTAAAGTAAGAAATTGTGTGAAATTGGGGGGGTATGAAACAAATCAGCCAATTGATAAAGTTTTAGAAACTTTAAATTAGGTGTTTTTGCAATACCAGGGCTTGGTTTGATTGACAATCTTCACAACCAACAGCATGACAGGGACCTCAATCAAAACACCCACCACTGTTGCTAAAGCCGCTCCAGAGTGGAATCCAAATAAACTAATTGCTGCAGCAACAGCTAATTCAAAGAAATTAGAAG
>Ga0222712_10000795_pt1:5000-40392 | contig 40392 bp, 35 predicted proteins | sample C33_657DmetaG_FD_165043 | JGI IMG/M metagenome (GOLD analysis project Ga0222712, IMG submission 165043) | Estuarine water microbial communities from San Francisco Bay, California, United States - C33_657D | ecosystem: Environmental > Aquatic > Marine > Unclassified | place: USA... | reverse complement strand
AAAAAAAAAAAAAAAACGCACCAGGGTTGAGGCATTGAGGCAACCGCCCACCCACCCGAGGACGCGCGACTCCGCGACTCAGAGGTTTGGGACGGACACGCGCGATGGCGCGCGCGTTGACGCGCGAGCGAGCGAGCGCACGAATGACGAACTCGACGTCGTCGACGATGAAAAACGAACGTCACGCGAACGCGAACGCGAGCGTGGAGCGACGGAGATTTCTCATCGGCGCGTCGCTGGTGACGACGAACGCGCGCGACGCGGTGGTCGTCCCGAAGGACGCGCGCGCGTTCATCGATTTGCCGAGTCGATTGCATAACCGGTACTTTCTCGTGCGACACGGAGAATCCGAACTCGACAGGCGAAAGGTTATATTGTCTAACCCGTCGTTCAAGTACGACGCAACGTACGGGTTGACGCGCAAAGGCGAAGGACAAATGAGAGACGCGGCGAGAAGGATTGTCTCGAACGAATTCGATGGCGCGCCATCCTGGCTGTATACGTCGAATTTCCAGCGCAGTTTTCAAAGCGCGCTCATCGTGCGCGAAGAAGTCGGTTTGCTGTTTTCGCAAATGCGAACAGAGTTTAGTGGGCTGTTAGACCCGCGAAAGATGGGAGCGCTTGATTTTGGTTCCGTGAATGCATGGGAGAGCGTATGGGCGAACGATTTAGAGAATCCACTCTCGACACCACCGCCCGTGTTGTCGAGTTTGCAACCATCGGCGAGCGTTGAATCGTGTTTTGATTTGTACAGAAGGGCGCTGGAAGCCTTCACAAGGCTCGAATCGACGTATTACGGCGAGGACTTGATACTCGTCTCCCATCAAGACACTCTGTCCGTGTTCGCCGCAGCGCTCAACGGGACGGATCTGGGACGGCATCACATAGATTATCCGTTCGGGCTCGGCGAAGTGAGGTGCATCGACTTGACTAGCAAGCCAAAAGATAGTGTGATTTCGCCGTTTGACTTGCGCGGTGAGTATGCCATCGGCGACTCAGCGACCAATTACATCTAAATTAAACAAACATTGTACTGTAGGCTATAGCGCGCTAGAATTTCAATCGTTATTTTTAACGATCATCAAGCAGTCTTTACAGACAGCTTCATCAACTCTCGACCATTCTTGATGAGGTCGTGCGCTGTGAATTGTTGTGCCGGAAGCTTTCGAGCGACCAGTTGCATCAAATCATCCGACTTTTTACACGCCATCAACTGAGGGCGCAAACCTATGAGAGCCGCAGCGACGACGTGCAGAAATAATCTAGCCCCACCACCGGCTAGCTTTTCCCTCGCCTCCTCGTTGACTGCCGTGAAGTCGCCCGCGCCTATCAACATGTCCCATAACAAACCAACTTGTTCAGCGTCGAGCTCGCGCGCCATCAAAACTACGACTGCCCGAAATGCAAACATGCACTCCTCAGACTTCAGCAGCGATAAGTGCTTGTGCATGGGAGTATCCACGACCTTTATGATTTCACCGAGCGAACGCAAACGATCGCTTACTCCTTCTTGGTTGCGTCCACCGCTTCTCGAGTTTTCGTGAGGATTGATTAGGAAATGACACCGATACGAACCGCCCATGAATGTGGCAAAACACCAAAATGCCTCTGATTCGTTACTAACGTCACGCAAAAATTTTGCAGCTAGATCGTTCATGCCTTGCGTGTACCCGATTCCTGGATCTAATATCGCGTACGCCTCGAGTACTCTAGTCAAACGCTCGCGTTGGGCGATTCGCCAATCAACTGTTGAAGCAGAAACGTCCTCCCCGTTCACGATTCCACTTTCCCAATCGCGCGCAAACGTGCCGTACGTGAATGTTGTTCTTGGAGAATCGGCAGCGATTATTCTAGACGCTTCCGTGAACGACGCGAGATCGCTTGGTAAGTTTGCCACCGATCCTTTCACTGGTTTGGACAGTAAATCTACCAGTTCACCGCAACGTCTTCGAAACCCATCGTATCGCTCGCGTCGTTCGCGTTTGCCTTGTTCGTACTCTACGCTTGTTGAATCGCATTTACGTAATCCAAGGAGCGCGGTCCACACTTCAGCGCGCAAGGACGAGGGAATGCCGCCTTCCAGCACGCTGGCGCGCACCTCGCTCAAATCCTTTATACGCCCGTCCGCGTCGATGGCTTCGTACCAAGTTTGATGCGACAATTTTTTGTACGGACGAGTGACATATGCGGCATAGAACGACGCTGACGCCACAGCGAGTCCGACGCCGGTGCCGGCGAAAGCGAAAGCCAATGCGGCTGCGCGAACGGTACGAGAATCGTCCGCCATCGAACCAAGGTTTGAGGACGAACTCGATCTAGTGCGTTTGCTCGCGCGCGCGACCTGAGAGTATTCGTTACGTGAAAACGACCACGCGTTCGCCGCCGCCGAGACTTCTAGCGAGTACTCGTATGACGTTCTGAGGTGTGTCTGTAACCGAAACGACCAACTTTTGGCCGACTACTCCGAAACAAATAAATTCTCAAACAAATAGACTACAGTAACTAAGGTTCGGGCGGGACGCATAAGATTTGACCTTCGACGCGAATACCTCCTCGCGATGGGCCAGGTTCAACGGTACCGAAACGCTCCGCGAAAATTGCGGGGAGGATCATAGAAAAGCCTTTCGGTGGTGATACCCACAGTCGAAGCAAATGCCTTGGCTTGACGCCTTCGTTGGTGAACGCTGACCGCGCGTGAAGCGTCGTATGATTATGTAACCACTGAATATCACCCGGAGCAAGAGTCATATCGAGACGCAATTCATCTGAACATGCTAGGGCGTCTAAATGGTTGAGCGCGTGCTCTTGCTCTTCCGTCAGGCGAGGAGTCTCTGACATTTTCAAAGCAGAGTCGATAAATGATCGGTCGTAAATTGCACACAAACGTCCTTCTGAAGTCTTGTGAAAGATAGGAATCTTATACGTCGGCTGCTTTCCAGGAGGAATCTCCCCTTTTCGAGACACGATAAATTCTTTCAAGAGTAAGTTCGCGCTCTCAGGATGGCGCTTCACAAGCTCATTCCAAATTGCGACGCTGCTTGTCACTTGCGAATGCCCACCGCTCGTGGCCTGGCTCAAACATAGCAGACCAACGATATCTGCGGAGTCTGTGTGATATGGTTGAGCCGCATTCGTCGTGTACAGCCTCGTAAGTGGGTCATTTGGGTCTCGGCCCAGGTCCTTGACGTGGCCGACGATGTGCCCAGCCCTATTCTGAGGCACAGCGGCTCCCATGTAACGCCCCATGGCGTGAAAGATCGCGCACACGTCCCAATTGGAGTACTTTTCCACAGGAAGTCCTCGCATCAACGCAAATCCTCGGCCATGGACGAGCTCATCGCGGAGCGCGACGAGCTTTGGTCCAAGCGTTGGGAGAAAAAACGTCTCCGGCGCCATGCTCACAATGTCCTGCAATCCTTTCGACTTGACCGCGCTCAACGCGACGTCAATCTCGCTAATTTCGTCTTCACTCAGCACCCAAGTCCACTCGCTCGAGCGCGTTTGCATCTCGGGTCCATACCACGCGCCATCAAAACTCTTCTCTTGAACAGCGTTCATGCGCGTTGAGTGGCGACCACGATGGCGATCGACATTTGACGAGGAGGATGGAGTTATATTCAACCGCGCTCGACTCGAAGCGACGCCGCGCATGCGCTTTTTCGCTCAAGCGAGGCGACGAGTGGCTCGTTGACGTGCGAGTTCGGAAACATTTTTGTTGCACAATAGCAAGACAGTCGACGATCACGTGCGGAATAAAAGGAACGAGATTAATGGGGCGCGCAAGCAAGTTATCAAATACCGCATATTTGTTATTGCACTAACCCACTCACTAGGCGCGAGTTTGAGAGACGCCACGCTCGAGTTCTAAACTGAGCGAAACGCGCTCTCGCGCTCATCATCTACTCATCCAAAGCAGTCGACTCTTACTTTTCTTCCTTCGTCACAGCAGTCGTGTAGATGTGTTGCGACGAGTGAATGACGAGGGGCTTGATCAAACCCTTCGCCAACAAGATGGCGATGCCCTTGCGCGCGAGGGAGCACGTGACGCGAAGGCGGTCGCACAAGATGGAGACAGTAATCATCTTGTACTTCGGCACTTCCGCGAGGAGCTTGTCGTACGTGGACTGTTGTTCGTCGAAACGAATTTCATGGTCAGTCTAGGCGCTGTGATCGTTGCGGCGCGCGAAAGTCTAGTTCAGGACGCGCGAAGTCCCTTTAGGGCTTGGGCTCCTCGATCGTTGATCGAGCATACTCGTCGACATGACGACGTTTGGCGATATGCTCGAGGACGCACCTGTTCGAAAAGCACTTGGTTGTTCGCCTTCTCCTTCATCTTACCCTTGGACCATTTCTGTCGACGTGAAAATCGCGCTCGAGATTAGTCTCCACGCCCAGCGGTTCGTGCCATCGTCGCGCTTCACGAAAATCGTCTGTTCACGCCAACGCGAGCGCTCCAAGATCGATCTCTCGCGAGAGATGAGTTGGATATATTTCCCTTTCATCATTCGCGCGCGATATCCCTCTCACTGTCGTTCTCCATCGCTCCAACGCGCCCGTCATCGCTCGGTTCGATCGCCAATAGGGTTCGTCCGCATTCATTCCACGCGTCCTCGCGCGCGCGCGCGTACCTTGGACTTCTTCTTCCCGCCGGCCTGGGCCTTAGCGGCCTTGGCGGCTTTCGATTCCGGGGCCTTCGGCGGCATCTTTCTTCCACTCCGCGAGCGCGCGCGTGCGAGAGAAGGCTTCGAGCGTCGCGCCCGTCGACGCCTCTCGACGACGACGTCGTCGCGCGCGCGCGCCCGTCGTCGCGGTGCTGACGATTCACGACTCACCATGACACCCCGACTCAGCGACTCGTGATTCGCGAGTTCATGCACGATGCGCGATGCGCGATGCGCGATGTACGATGCGCGATGCACGGTGTGTGTTCACGACTCGTCGCCGTCCCCTTCGATCGACGACTCGCGACGACGACTCGCGACGATTCGCGACTCGACGTCGACGGTCGAGGTCCGCGCGCGCGTCGACGCACACGTCGACGCGCGACATGCGCGCGATCGCGTGCGTCGCCGTGGCGCTCGTGGCGTTCGCATCGACGTCGACGACGTGCGATGGCGCGCGATCGTTACAGAAATTTGTGAACGATCGATCGTCACCCATCCATGGGTTGACGCTCGAACGCGACGACGACGAAAGGCGAACGACGCGACCGTCGCTCGAGCGCGCGTTCGAGGATTGGATGACGCGACACGGCGTCACGTACGAAAGCGCGGAAGAATACGCGGAAAGATTGAAGATATTCGCCGAAAACGCAGCGTTTGTGATCGAACATAACGCCAAGTACGCGCTCGGGGAGGTGTCGCACTGGGTCGGGCTCAACGCGTTCGCGGCGACGACCAAGGCGGAGTTTAAACGAATGCTTGGCTACGACGGAGCGCGGGCGAGAGGGTTAACGATGACGAAAACCAAGCATACGGAGGAGTACAAGGCTGGGTGGCGATACGCCGACGTCGAGGTTCCCGATGAAATCGATTGGGTCGAACTCGGCGCTGTGACCAAGGTGAAGAACCAAGGGCAATGTGGATCGTGCTGGGCGTTTTCAACCACTGGGGCGGTGGAGGGCGCGAATCAAATCAAAACCGGTCGCCTTGTGTCGCTTTCAGAGCAAGAGATGGTCTCGTGCTCGCGAGAAAACTCTGGATGCAACGGTGGATTGATGGATTACGCGTTCCAATGGATCATCGACAATGGTGGCATCGACAGCGAACGACAATACCCTTACATCGCGTTGGCGGATGAGTGCGAGGAGGTCAAGCTTCGGTTGCACATGGCCACGATTGACGGCTTCGAGGACGTGCCCGCGGGAGACGAAGAAGCACTCGAAAAGGCGGTCGCCATGCAACCGGTTTCAATCGCCATCGAGGCGGATCACCAATCTTTCCAGCTCTACGCAGGAGGGGTGTACGACGACGCGGAATGCGGAGACGAAGTCGATCACGGCGTGCTTGTCGTCGGCTTTGGAATTGATCACAACATCACGCACACGAAACACCACAAACACTTTTGGAAAATAAAGAACAGTTGGGGTGAAAAGTGGGGCGAAGATGGTTACATTCGCATCGCTCGCCGCGTCAAGGCTGAAAATGGACAGTGCGGTATCACGACGGCGGCGAGCTTTCCGACAAAGAATTAAAACACCACAATCTTTCACCTCTTGTTTCCTGTACCACTGAATACTGTTTCACCACGTGTATGACACCACATCTATCATCCATCATTTTACTGTAATACGATACGACTCGATTTTCTTTCAATTTTGTTGTTATTATTTGCTTTCTAAGTTTTCTACAGAATGTTTGTCGCGGATCTGCGTGAAAAGAAAAATTACGCGTCAGTCAACTCAGACGAACATCTCGCGACAACCCTCCAAAGCGAATCGCAGTGAAGACTTCAGAAGGATCCATTGGAATTTTGGTTTCAGCGAGCTCGGCTCTCACCACAAAATGCGAAAACAAAGCGCAATCATCATCGTCGTTCACATCGTTCGACTTTTAAGGCTCAGTCCTATCGATCATTTATCATGGTACATCAGGATTAGCATGATTATGCGTCATCATAGCCTCAAAAGTCGAACATCACATCGCATTTACGTTCGGGACGTACCTCTATGCACGCCGTTTACTCATCCAAGAAGTCCCCGAGTCTCTTAAGTATGTCCCCCTTCATCGCCTCCGCCGCGCTATCGGCTTCCCTCGCGCGTATAATCTCCGCGTTATCCACCGCCGTGAGCCCGTTCGTCTCCAATCCTTCGTCGATATCCCCCATGAGCACTACATTTTCCCCGCGCACGATGTATAACCCTAATGGGATATCGCTATACATCGATCCTACTATGATCCGCTCCACCGCGTTTTCCAGCACAATGTTTGCAAATTGATCGAACGACCTCAGGGTTCCGACGATGTTCGACCCGTCGCGCAGCGCCACGAGGAGGCGCTTATCGAGGTTCTCCACGAGCGACGCCACCGCGGACAAGTGCCACGTGTCCGACATCCTTTAACTCGCGATTTCGATCACTTCGTCGCGCGTCGATCGCGTCGCGCGCGCGCGCGGTCGCGCGGTCGATCGACGCGCCCTCGCCCTCGCTCGCGTTCGTCGCGTTCGCGTCGCGCGCGTTTTCTTCGCGCGTCAACGTCTCGCTCGCACGCGTTCGTCGCGTTCGTCACCCAAACGTTCACGCTGACGTCCACGGACTCGCCGTGCGCGACGCAGTGCCGATCGACGTAGCGCATTTCGTCCGCGCGTCCGACACGAGTGACGACACTCGACGTCGTGCGCGAGGGGCGAACGATGGAGAGCGAAAACGAAAACGACGACGACGAGGACGACGAGGAAAACGACGACGACGACGACGACGCGTACGATGAAGCGAACGACGAGAGCATGGATGCGGACGACGACGACGACGACGACGCGAGGGCGAGCGCGAGCGATGGTGGAGAGTTCACGACGCCCACGGAATTCGAGCACGGCCGATCGTTCGTGAGCGAGGACGAAAACGAAAACGAAAACGAAAACGAGGACGAGTTCGGGGAGTTCACGACGGCGAAGGTTATGATGACACCGAATGCGAGCGAAGGAACGACGACGACGACGACGACGACGACGACGACGACGACGACGAGAACGCGAGTTGAAAAAGGTGCTTTAGACTTGATTGGAGACGAAGGCGACGACTTTGGCAAACGAACTCGAGCGGTGCTACGCGACAATTGGAACGCCACGACGAGCGAGGCGGGATATAAAGAATTCAAGGAATTTATGCAGTCATTAGCGATGTCGAACGCAATGAGCAAAGAAGAGACGCGTCGATTATTTTCCACCGAAGCGTTTGGTGAGTTCGTGCAACGAGCGCGAGCGGAACGCGAGGCGAATGTTGGATCGGACCCTAATAAAGGCGAAAAACCCGGAGCGTTCGAACTTGGAGTCGAAGCCGTCACTCATGATGAACCCGTGGAACCCGTCGAAACGTCCGTTCGGGAAATAGCTTTCGAGGAATCGGATTTGATTTCACTAGTCGACGCGACATCGATATCGGATTCTGCAGCAAAACCAGCGAGTATTGATCCTTTCGCGGGTTTGATATCCGAGAGTCCTATGACCGTGGATGAAAAAGCTGCGGCAGCAGTGGTTGGTAACGTAGAAGATGATGAATTCGGTGACTTTGTTTAGTGTATTATTACTGTAGCCCATGGTGTAAAATTATAGTTTCAAGTTGGCTGAGCAAGGAGACAATTTGCCGCGACAGCGTACGTCCCACGCAACTGTGCTGAAGTCATGCCTAACAACTGATCCAGTGCTATTGTGTGTTCAGCAGTAATAGCAATAAGCTCTTTTTCTTTTGTAGCGATCTCGCGATGAATATGACGAAGATCCGCATCGTTTTGTATGTCTTGTAAACGAGATTTTTCCTTGAGCTCTTCCGCACCTTCGGGGTAGTTCACCTTGTCCAATTCCTCGAGTACAACTGGTTTGCCAAACTTTCGAATCTGTGTCTCTAAATGCTTTTGCTTCAACCCTTGAAGGTCCACCAGCTTGTTCGCTCTCTGCGCGACGAGAGAGGCGTGCTCGCGCTTCAATTCATGATGTTCATGCTGCAGCTTGTTCACTTCAGCGTCCCATTTTGTTATTTGACTCTCCAGTTCGAGCAACTTTTCTTTCGAAAATACGAGAAGTTCATCGCGGTTCAAGTTTTCAGCGTCGCTCAATTCAATGCAGCTCACCGGTACGACAAAAGATGCATTTATTCCATTTAAACTCTGCTGCTTCACTTTTTCGAACGTGCAGCGGCTCTCCGTCGCCACTCTCGCACTCTCCTCGATGCTTCGCAGCTTCTTTAACGCAGAATCATGCGCCTTTTTACTCAAATCCAAGCTACGCTGTGCTTCAGTGAGAAGCTCCAGAGCCTCAAAACGACGCGTTCGTAGTTCACAGACTTTATTGTAAAGAAGCTGATCGCATCCTTTAGGACAAGAACCGCTGTCATCTTCATCTGAGGAGTAATACGACGCATTGTCATCGTCAAAATCTGAGTCAGAATCTGACGGTGGATCACCATCTGCTTCGAGTTTCAAAATTTTTTTCTCGTTAATACTCGCAACTCGCTTCTGTAAAACTCGAAGTAGAGCCTTTCGAGGGACGCCAGGTGCCATGAGCTTGTCAAAGTCAGCTTGAATGTCCAATTTGACTTTCTCATGCCGTTCTACCCTTGTTTCTTGTTCACCCAGTGCAATCTCAGCTTGACGAACAACCGCCAGCGCGATCTCGATATCTTTACTCTTTTGTATTTGCGTGTTGTGCATCTCCAAATTCTTTGCGTCGTACTCTGGAACGATTGCCAATTCTTGCAAGATGACAAGCCGAGAGAGTTGTGCAATTTTACATTTTGCGATGGCGCTAACTTTCGCATAGCACAACGAGCTGAGTTCATCGTGAACCACGTCTTTTCGAACAAGTAAGTCCTCAAATCGTTCATTGAAGTGACGCTGGAATTTCTGAATCTTCGCTTCAATTTCTTTCAGCTCGGAGAGCTTGCCGTCTGTTGTTAATTTGTCTTCAGATGGCACTCGTGAATCCGGGTCGGATCGCAACGGGAATCCACACCCCAAAAGGTCGTACACCAAGACTTCGCTACTTTTTTCACGCGTAACCCTGGGCTCGCAGCGCTTGAGAATTTCTAACGCGGCGCTCCGTTCCAGTCTCTCAGCGCGTCGTCGTGCTTCGGACGTAATTTGTGACTCTTCATGAACGCACACCGCTACAACGCTTTCATCCAACAAATCCCAATCCTTATCACTAGCACTAGATATCTCTTCTATCTGAAGAGCACAACTCGCGTGAGATGCTGATTCCACATTAACGTTTTCTGTATGTACATCACAACTTTCAGCTCTTAGCCAAAACGACGAACAGCAAAATCTCTGATCCTCTGTACATATTCTCTGCGGAAGCGTTGTAAATTTGTCAAAATATTTTGTTTGCAACTGCCTAGCGAGCAACTCAGCTCGTTCAACCGAACCTCGAAGCTCTTCATGGCTCCGCTCGAGCGCTTTGATAGTTTCTTCGCGAATCTGTTGCGTTTTGGTATCATCGACGACAAGCTCTGCAGTCGTCATCCTCGCGCTTTTGTCCAGTGCCAAGTTCTCGGCAACGATTGCGTCAAATGTAGCTTTGAAGTGAGCAGCCAGTCTCTCGATTTCCAAAACCCTGACGGCATGTTCCTCTTTTACTTTCAGCTCTAGCGCTTTCTGAAGGGACTGCTCAATTGATAAATGATCTGATGCGACAATGTCTGCCACTTCACTCACTTGAAACTCTGTTTTGGCATCATCACACGCATCACTAGCATTACTCTTGAGCGCAATTTCACACCCCAGCCGATAAAGTTCAAAAGAACCAGAATCGAAAGTCAAGACAACGTGAGAATCATCGTGCGTGATGACAACCGATCTTATGCCTCGCGCGAATTTCAGCTTTCTCACCGCGCTTGAGTTGTCACCGATATTAGAAATTGTCAGATCTGAGTCACACAGAGTCACAAGAATGCGCCCCGAAAGCGATTCATAGATCCGACTCGTATCTTCCCTCGTGTCTTGAAAGATCTTTACACCTGTTTGCTTGATTTCAAAGGATCTCCCGTTCGAGATATCAGCATCCGCAGGAATGTCTATGTGATGCATACTGTCAGCAATGCGGGCCGCGAGCTTATCATCATCCACCCAAGTTACAGCACTCAGAGGAGTTTTCAGGCTTAGAAAGCCAACCGCATCGAACGCATTAGACTCCTTGAATCGCGAAGTATTGAAAATAAAAATTTTGCCGTCATTTCCGACAGCTGCTAGGCGTTTGCCGCTCGTGCTCCACACTAATTCCGTGATTCCACATGTGTGTGGCTTCACTGCAATCGCAAGGCGCCATGAAGTATTAGTCCGAACCAATACTCGTAATACTCCATCGACGAAGCCCACAGCTATGCACTTTCCTTCGTTATCTAAGTTCAAGGGTAAATTTGCCAGACAAGTCGCACCGACGTTGAATTTTCTCGCAAATTTGAGCTCGCAAGAGTTGTAATCGTAGCAATGGATGCGACCATCATCGCCACACGTATACAAGTGCGAGCTGATGAACGAAGATGCAACTCCAGTGATTGCTCCATTATGAGCACAGAATAATCTTGATACCTTTTCATTTTGAATACTTAGAACCGAACCTTCTCCGGCGTCCTGAACGAGTAGACGATCGTTCAATACACAGATGTAACGAATGTTTGCTCCGGCTAACAATGACTCTGAAATTGGTTTCACATAAATTATCCCAGAACTCTTTGACGTGACAGCTTGTCGTATGTCGTCAACGCTCCATTTTCGAATGAACCCGTCCTCGCCGGCCGTCAAAATCATAGACTCATCTTCAACGTACGTGAGAGTGTCAATCGCTCCATCGTGGCAGTTTGCATCCTCGCTATCCAATGCTCCCGCACGACGCATGATTTTCATTTTGATTCGACCGTCCGACCAAATGAACAAATCGCCGTACTCTGTGCTTGTAACAATCATGTTATGAAACGGCAGCTCCAAGGCACCAGATATATCTGACAGCGCCTCTCCATTGAACTTACCTAAAGTTCCTTGCAATTTCAATCCCGTGAACGTGTTGACCATTTTCCAAAATTGAATGTGACCAGTACCATGTGTGATTATTTGCCCAAAAGAGTCGGACAAGAACGAGACATCGAAGACTTCCTGGCCGTAGGCTTTCGCTCTGAGCACGGTGGTTCCAGTTTTCCAATCCCAAAGAGTGAACCAATAATCTGGGAGACTGCTAACGCTCGCCAGAAGAGCACCGTCACGAGAGAATTTCCCAGCTGAATACGCCGCTTCAGCGCCCCCGCAAATAGTACGCTCGAGCTCCAGAGCAGGATATGTGTAAACTGAAATACTCGGTGTAGAACTGTTCTCTCCAACGGCAATGTGCGTTCGATCCGGATGCACTGCAAACATGCCGATGTCTTCGCAAGAAGTGCTGCGCAAATAAATTTTATCCAACGTGTCAACGTTCAAGAACGTCACGAGATTACCGATGACGTACGCGATGACGCTATCGGAAACTCTGACCAAATTACGTCGCCGTTTGAAATCAAAACCAAAGCTGCACGTCAAAGATAACTCTTCATCGGTTGAGCTCTTCCCATCTGCCTGTATATTTTTAGACATCGTGCGCCGCGACTATGACACGTGTACACACAAAAATGTGGGCGATATAGCGTCGGGAAGAGCGTGAAATCGACCACAACACTTGTGCACGCGAAACTAAAAGCGCACGTGAGTTTGCGGCGGAAAGTGGCGAAATATGTCGCGTTTGATTACAACTCAAAAATATGTTGACTACGTTAGCCCCCCATCGATTCATTTAGCTCAGCTAACTTCTCTTTTTGTTCAGCAGCCTGGCACAAGCCGATGGCACCCATAATATCGCCGTCTAAAAAATTTTGCAGAGGAAAGTTTGAGTTAACGCGGTGATCGGATACGCGGCTATCTTTCCAGTTGTACGTTCTAATCTTTTCAGAACGCGAGCCTGAGCCGACTTGCATTTTGCGTTTACTCGATACCTCCTTTAATTGCTCTGCGACTTGCAATTCGAACAACTTAGCGCGAAGAATTTGCATCGCGCGAATACGGTTTTTCAACTGCGTGCGCTCTTCGGTACAGAAGACGCGAATACCGGTTGGCTTGTGCGTCAAATCAATCGCGGTTTCAACCTTGTTGACATTTTGCCCGCCAGCGCCACCGCTTCGTGCCGTGGTGATATCGAGGTCCTTCTCATCAATCTTCACTTCTACTTCGTCTACCTCGGGCATCACCGCCACCGTCGCGGTCGATGTTTGGACGCGACCTTGAGTTTCCGTTGCCGGCACTCGCTGCACGCGATGCACACCCGCCTCCCACTTCAAGTTGCTGTATACGTCGTTACCGACAATTTCGACGACGATTTCCTTGTAGCCGCCAGCATCCGCCGCGTTCAAGCTTACGACCGCCGTCTTCCAACCTTCACGTTCGGCGAAGCGCATGTACATGCGATACAGATCACCGGCCCAAATACCAGCCTCGTCACCGCCAGTGCCCGCTCGAATTTCGAGCATGATGTTCTTCTCGTCGAGTGGGTCTTTGGGGAGCAACGCGAGCGTCATCTTTTCCACCAACCCATCTGCTTCCTCGGTCAACGCATCTATCTCCTCCTTCGCCATGGCCACCATCTCCTCGTCCCCTGCCGCGTCTTTCGCCATCGTTCTCGCCTCGTTCACGCCCTCCAAGCACGCCTTATACCTCTTGTACTGGTCCACGACGGTTTGCATCTCCCCCAACGCCTTGGATAACTTTTGAAACTCCTTCGGGTCCGCCGCCACCGTGGGGTCCGCCATGCGCCGTTCAATCTCCCCATGTGTTGTGGACGTATTTTCTAGTTTTTGTATCAAGAACGTCGGGACTTCCACGGCGCGCGTGACCACCAATTGTCCACCGCGTCCGGTTCGTTCGTGCGCGCGCGCGCGTCGCGCGCGTCGCGTTCGCGCCCTCGGTGCCCATCGTCCTCTTTCGCGTGTGATCGCAAAATCGATCGGCGTTGACGTCGTCGTCAACGGCGTCGCGTTCATGTCCTCTCGATCGCGTTGTTTCCTTCCGCCTCTGCCGTCTCGTCGTCGTCGACCTCTGTCGTCGTCGTCGCAAACCCTGAACGTCGCCGTCGACCGAGGCGTTGGACGGTGGTTTCGAATGACGACTCAACGCACGCGTGACGAGTCGGGGCGAGACGTCGAACGACAGCTGGACGATGGACGATGGACGATGGACGATGGACGACGGACGACGGACGATGGACGAGCTCGAACGACAGCGCGCGACGACGATGAACGACAGCGCGATGGCGACGACAGAGACGTCGTGGACGTCGACGCCCGGGAAAATCCCGAGCGACGACGAAGTTCCCGTGGTGAGCACGCGCTTGTACGATGACGATTTTGAACGTTTCGTTCGATCGCTGGGTGACGCGTACGAGCGTTATGGATTTGTGATTTTAGAAGAACACGGCATCGCTCAAGAGTTAATCGCGAGTGCGATGGAGCGATCGAAAGCGTTCTTCGCTATGGATGAGGCGTCGAAACGCAAATACGTGCTCCCAGGGCTGGGAGGCGCGCGCGGATACACGGCGTTTGGAGTAGAAACGGCCAAAGGAGCGCGAGCGCCAGGTACGAGACAATCGAGCGCGAATGCTTGTGAACTCAAAACAAAGGTTAAGGTGTACTGACGCTTCAAATCCGATGCAGATTTGAAGGAATTTTGGCACTTGGGACGAGATTTGCCACCCGGTCACCGCTTCGAGTTGTGCATGCCACCCAACGTCGATCACGTCACCGAAGTCGAAGGATTCAGTGATGTGAACAAAAAAATATTCAATGCCCTAGACCATCTCGGGGGTCGCGTTCTCGAGGCGTTGGCGGTGTATTTGAAGCAGCCGCGTGATTACTTTGTGGACAAAATCAACGAAGGAAACAGCATCCTCCGCATTATTCACTACCCACCGATACCAGCCGACGCCGCTGGTCGCGTTCGTGCGGGCGCGCATGAAGACATCAACTTGATAACGTTGCTCTTGGGTGCGGACGAAGGTGGACTGCAGCTCTTGAACCGCGACGGCGAGTGGCTTGAGGTGAATCCACCGCGCGGTTGTGTGACATGTAACATCGGTGACATGTTGCAGCGACTTTCAAATCACAAACTGCCATCAACAACGCACCGAGTCATCAATCCCCCGGCTGAACGCGCGCACATCCCGAGGTACTCGATGCCGTTCTTTTTGCACCCGAATCCAGATTTCATCATCGAGACTCTTGATTCATGTATTTCGGCTGACAATCCAAACCGCTACCCGGAGCCCATCAGCTCGGACGAGTACTTGCAGGAGCGTCTTCGAGAGATCAAGCTTAAGAGTTGAAGCGCGTATCACTATGATGATTGATTATGATATGATGATGCGACTTTGTACGGTAAACTGATCAAATCGAGCCATGTACACAAGTAGAACGATAGATGCAAATTCTTAATGAAACATTTTTCATGAACATACAGTACTGCACTACTTTACGCGTAAAGAAGCGCATATGTCGCTCTCAATGACCAACTCCTCCGACTGGGGTGGTTCTTTTTCGACAGTCCTACAGATATGCGTGGTTATATCGTACATGTCGAGGAACTCTTTGCGCGTGAAGAGCTTTCCGTTTCGTACAATTTGGCTCAAAAGCTTGTCAGCGCCTGACGTTTGCGGACAGTCGGTGAGTAATTCATGGATCACGTCCACCAACGCATCGACCACGGCATTTTCATCGCAATCTTTCAAATCGGGAACTGCTCCAACTCGTTCTTCCCCAGAATCCCGGATCGATTTGAAGTTACTGAACTCTCGCTTTACGCCCTCCTCTGACAAGCATATGTGCGTGCCCTCAAAGTATTTGAAGAAATCTTCGAAATCTTCCAACAAACTTGACCAGATGTTAGCTGGAGGCATTTCGAGAACAATCAGCACCGAGTGCTCGTATGAAACCACGAGACCTGTGCACTCACTATTTTGGGCCACGCGCTCTTCGATTGCTAGTGTGGCCGTTGAAACATCGCAGTCTGGACATCCTTGACAGAACAAGATTATGCGACAGAGGTAATTTGCGGGGTCTGAGTCATCTTCGCTTTCAAGTTTCTGCTTCGCTCGGACGATGGCGCTCGCATCGCAGCTGAAAAGTACCATGACGAAGAGCCAAGTTGACTATTTTTAGCGCTCGCCGGGAATGTGGTGTCAGCGAGGAACGATGAAGAGTCGCTCAGAAACCCGCCTGTTACGCAAGGAATCGAAATAATATATATCACCTTGCACTCGACCGAAATCACCTTCGTACGTCGTGTGCAACTCTGGAACGGTGAGAATGTCTCGGTAGGCTGGGGACGAAGTATCGATGTATGCAAGAACTGACGCTTCTGTGCCATCGTCAGCTAAAGCGAGCCAAATTACGTTTCGCGTCGACGCCTCAGCTTCGTCGTACCGAAGAGTGCTCCCTTGCTGACAATAGCCGAGATCATAAGGAAATGTTTTGTCATCATAGGCCGGATACTCCTTTGCGTGAAACAGAATGCCGAGCGTATTCGTCGCTGAAGCGACGAACACATGGCCGTGAAACAAATCGAATCGGTTCAGAGATATTTTTCCCTCTGAGCATTTCGAAACGAGTTGGAACAACATCGCTAAGAACTCTTGCGCACGCCGGGACTTGTGTCGCCGTCCACGTCGTCGACCATCTATTTCACAGAAGCCAAACTTTGGCAACGCCTTTTTGCGCCAGTGGCAACTGTCGCGCAAAAACCCGGACGATGACGCCGTGTGCGCGCGTGTCAACTCTCGGGGAATCTTGTGATTCAACTCTATCACTCGCACGCCATCGATATCGTCTCGTCGTCCTCGTGTGAGAGCGTCCACGAGCGATTTTGCTCCGCGGGCGCGCGCGCTGTCGGCGCCGACACTCCAGCCTCCGTCGCCACGAACTATAGCGCGCGCGCTAGGACGACGGCGGGAAATAGCGCGCGACGAAACCATCGCGCACGCTCGCGCATTTCTTTCGCTCGTCATCGCGCGCCCGCGATCGGTCGCGCGCTTAGCGCACCAATGGTCGCGTTTTGCGAGAAAAGCTTGCGAAAAGCGTTTCGTCGTCGTCCCCGACAGTGACGCGCGCAGGGACGAGCGCGACGGAAGAGATGGACGTCAAGACCGTCGACCACACGCACGCGTGTACCGAACGCACGCCGTCGAACGCGCGCGATGATGACGACAAGGGGAACTCGGAGGCTGCGGATGACACGGACGAGGACACGGATGCGCTCGAACGCGAGCTCATGGCAGCGATGACGCAATCGACGGATGCGGATGGTGATGAGGATGAGTTCTCGCACCTCACGACGCTTCCGGATGACGTGGTGAACGTTATCCTACGACATTTGGCGCCGTGCGATCTCACCGCGCTGGCATCGACGTGTGCGACGTTGCGAGCCAAGTGCGACGCCGACGTTCTTTGGAGGCAGTGCTTCGAGGAACGATTCGGGAACGATTTCAAGACGTCGGTGGGAGGGATGATGAGTTGGAAGAGAAAATATTTCGCCGCCGATCGCGCAGAAATCACTCGCGAATTGCGAATGGCGCCCGAAGGATTCGAGCGAATTTGCGTCGAAGCTCAAGTGTCAAAACGAAGCCAAGTGTGCGTCCGACTCGCACCCTTGCAAGAAATAGGAGAATCAGACCGCGCGGTCGCGAACTGGAAGCGTAAACGTAGCTTCTCGTGCGATGACGTTGACCGGCATCGATGCTCTAGGAGGCTAGGATGCACCTATCATGTGGTCCATGTGAACGTGTTTGTGTGCGAGTCGAGCGGCCGAGTGCATGTTTGCGATGAAAATTGTCGCGAACGCATGTTTGACACCGAAAATGAAACCGAAATTTGTGAGATATCCGGTGCATCATTCGACACCGTACTACAAGAACATGACGACGAAAACACTGCAGATCTACAAGATCAGCAAGAACAGTATTTTGAGAGAGGTTTCTTTGGACGGGCATTCGCGGTAGGATACGAGTGCGAAAATGAAGTCGAACTTCAAACTGCGCTTTGGGGAGCGCCAATTCGAAACCGATAGTATAACAACGAATCATGATTAGCTTTCTTTCTTCGCTTTAGCCCAGAGATCGAACTCCACGAAATTTTAGTAATTGTCAGACGACTCGAAATAGATGCAGTAGTGCTGACGAACAGCTGACAGCTGGTTCAAACAACCACACAGTTGCGCATGCAAGCGTGTCGCGTGTTCTCGAACAGGCTCCTGTACGCTCAGAATTTTCGCGCTATGAGCGACAAGCGTAAAGAACGCAGTATTACGTCATTCTTCAAGCCCGTAAACGCGTCGGTGGTGGACAAAAGCTCTTACGACGGCGCGAAGAGTGAAGAGCCAGCGGATAAAAAGACTAGAGTCGTAAACATCATGCCCGCGGTGGCTGCGGTACCGGTGACTACGACGGATGGGGACAATAGCGTTGAGAATGCACTTCCTCTCATGGGATATTCGTCACTGTTGAAGAATGAGCAGTGGAGGAGCATTTTATCCGGCGAGTTCAGAAAACCGTATTGGCTCAATCTTGAAAAGTTTTTGGAGAGCGAACAACGCGCCGGGGCTAAGATTTTCCCTTCTAGAGAGAACGTCTTCAGAGCTTTCGATTCTTGCTCGATGGAGAATATTAAGGTTGTTATCATCGGTCAGGATCCGTACCACGATGACGGTCAAGCCATGGGTTTGTGCTTCTCCGTCCCCAAAGGCGTTCAAGTACCATCGAGTCTGTTGAACATTTACAAAGAGCTAAGTAACGATTTGGGTTGCAAAGTTCCCACGCACGGTGACCTAGACAAGTGGGCAAAACAAGGTGTGTTGCTATTGAACGCGTCCCTCACGGTGCGCGCGCACGCGGCGAACTCACACTCAAAGAAAGGCTGGGAAATGTTCACCGACGCAGCAATTCGAGAAGTTTCAAAGAAACGAACTGGTTTGGTGTTTTTGCTATGGGGTAAGAACGCGCAAGATAAAGAGGCGCTCATTTCGAAAGCAAATGGACATGTGGTATTGAAATGCCCGCATCCGAGCGGCCTGTCTGCGCACAGAGGATTTTTTGGCTCTAAACATTTCTCAAGCGCCAACGAAGCGATTACAAAAAAAGGTGGGACGCCGATCGATTGGCAAATCGAAGGGCCGTACCGCCTGTTACCGCCAAAACCTTAGTTTCATTTACCCGCATAGAATATCATTTAAAGTGACGCACGTATCGTTTAGCAAATATGCAGAGAGCGCGTGCGGCAGTGTGTGAAATATCCTCTCGACACTAACTCAACCTCAGTCTCGGACGCAGCCTCACCGCGCACACCGTGCTTTTTTTCATATACGCGCTAAACTTATTTATTGCTATGAATTAAGAATTACCCACGCGCCGTTTAGCGTTTATTGCGCAAGATGACGATTGAGGAGGCGATTGCTAAATGGGAGGCAACAAAGTCCCGACCAAAGGCGGCTGAGGCTAGCGCAAACGTCAAGCATGCCACTGCAGCTCCAGCTCCCGTTCTCATGGAGAGATACATGAACGAAGATGGCCTGGTCGACCGAGAGGCTTACCCGTTATTCGTTGAGCGTCTTTCTGTTGGAAGCGTCATCTTTTCAAAGAGTTACGTGTCTGATTTGTGGCTTTACATGAAAAACGAACATATCCTTCTTTCCATCTTCATGGCCCACCCGAAACACCCGTTCTCTCGTATGGCGAGACTCGTTTGTTTATTTTGCTCCGTGCTGCTGGGCTACGGATTGACGTGTTTGTTCAATTTGATTGTGGCAGAGCCAGACATGACCATCATATCGATAGTAATTGGTGGGTTAATCCAAGGTTGCTATGACGCTTTGCTTCGAGCGTTCGCAACATGTCTGTGCGTTCAAGGATGCCCTCGCTGCATCGTCAAATGTTTTGAGTTTTGCGGTCGAATTGGAATGCTTGTACAGTTTCTTTTGGCTTGTTTTGTTCTGGTTGTTGGTTTGGTCGCTTTGTTGACGACCGTCACTCCAAGCGAATTGGGAGGAGTTTCCTGGCGTTTTGCGCTGTCCAAAGGAGCGTCGTGGATAGTGGCATCGTTTTTGTTCACGATATTGACATATCACATTGCAAGAAGTTATCAGATGAGGCCAAGCTCGAAAAGAAAGACATTTGCAGAAAAGGAGGCACTTGAGCGCTGGAATACACCAGAGGAACCTTGGATATGCTGCTGCTGCTGCCCTGCGAGGGCTCCAAGCTATATGTGGAATTACTACATTGGCGAGAATGCGACTTACGAACAGTTGCCCGAACGCGCGCCCCGTTATCGCATCGAGACCTGCTGCTGCTCATGCGGCAAAGACACCTTTGACGAAGATGGGAACAACGTGTAGGCTACACGGTGTAGCTAAACCAGTCAGATATATAGTAGGATATACCTTAGCTTTAACGCGTAAAATGAGATGATGTCACTCGTTTTGCCGGTAAAACTTTCGCGCATTGAAGGTTGTTGCATTTTACATGTTATCCTGCTCTATATTTATCACCGAACTAAATTCTTTACTGCACCAGAGTTTTTTCCGTCAAGAAGACTCTCGACGATCGCGTTCAGCTTCAACGAAACTTCAACAACTTGCTTGTCCCATTCTTCTTCTACCGTTGGAGCGCCGCTATCGAAGTACACGAATCGTTCGACTTGATCGATACGTCCGCTTAAGCGGCTCTCAGAAATCATCTTCGCCACCATTTTCTCGGCTTGAACACTTTTAACGCCTAATAGCTCACCAAGTGCATCGAATGCTATGTTGTTGTAAACATGACTCGCACTGAAAAGGTTGTGCTCTATCACCGCGCGCTGCAGCGCCGATAAGCCGTCTGCAGAAGTTTCAAGGTGGTGAGGCTTAAAAAAAGTCTGAAACGCGCGCACTTCATCAACACGCAACAGCCTTTCGAGATAAACCTTTTCAAGAAATGAAAAAATTGGAAGTTTCGCGCATCTTTCGTCTTTGTGAAGATTTTGTAGCATCCTATGTCTCTGAGCACTGGAAGGTGCAATAACAGCACACGCCATTGCTAATGTCAACACTTCATTCAGCGAATGCTTTTCCGCAACATGACCCTCAAGCACAGATGCATCAAATGAACAGAGCTCGTAGTACCTTACTGATGCATCCATGAACTTTCCTTTTCTATCTAAAACCATCGCCCAGCAGGAATTGTACTGATAATCGAGAGACTTATCGGCATCACCAGAGGCTCGTAATAACCGTGCACGGCTGATGAATAAGTCAGCCTGTACCAGGTCCCCTCCCTCAACGTACAACTCTGCGATCTGCACGCACTTTCGCAGCTTGAACGCATCGCTCAAAGTTCGCACACCACTATCTAAATCAATACCCGCTAAGACCTCCGCCGCTCGCGTCCATTGTGCGTCTCGCGCGTATCGCTTTGCTAAATCCTCGCGCAACGTCCCAACTTGCTCTTCGAATGACACCAAACGAGGTTGTATCTTCCCCAAGATCGCATCCGCGATCGTCTTATGCGCTCCAGAAGTCAACGTTGGTAATTCTCTCGCAATGTCGGCGATGATCTCCCTCGAAATCGCCAGTGGTATGTGTTCGGAGATGATGTGCTCCACGAAAGTTTCGAGCGCTTCGTTTGCATCCTCCTCGCCGTTGCTTTTCGCTCGCGACTTGACGACGTCGCGGGCGATGGCTCGGTATTCTTCGCATCGTCGCTGTTGGTCTCCTTCGCGCGCGATCTCTCGCAATCTTTCATTCATCCCGCGTGCGTTCAAGTGAGCGACGCGTTTTTCCTACGCAGGGTAGTGCAGTCGAGCGCGATTGCGCGACGCATCGACGGATGTGCAACGACTTGGTGACGCGTGAAGCGCGATGACGAGGAAACACGCGAATGATGGGGTGTGCGCGGCGATGGACGTAGGGCACTCGAGCGAGCGCGCGAGCGGGACGACGACGACGCCTATGACGACGCCTATGACGACGACGGGGGCGGCTCAAACTTTAAACGCAACAAACGACAACATGGAGCGACGACGACGACGCGCACGACGTCGATCATGGACGATCATGGCGCTCATGACGGCGATCGTGATCACAACGCGTCACCCAGCGCACGCGGGGAATCCGTTCGCGAAAGAAGCGCCGACCGGCGACGTTGGATTCTTGGGCAAAGTGGGACCGCCTGGACGCGTGGGACATGCCGCTGTGGTCACCGACGACTCAGAAATGTTCATATTCGGCGGACAAGCGGCATCGAGTAACGGAGATTTCTTGAATGATCTATGGATGTATGATTGGAACACCGGAATCTGGATCGCACACACCACGAACGAACTGTTATGCGACCAGTGCTCGACGTGCCAAAACGACAACTCGACGTGTTATGATTGGACCGGTTTACGCCCATATTCACAACCGCAACTGCCCGAGGGGAAAAGTAGACAAACCAGAGAGATACCGAGTGGAAGATATGGTCATGCGATGTCCGTCGTTCTCAATCGCGAGACCGGTGAGCGAGATACCTTTGTTATGTACGGAGGTGAAAGTGTTGACTGCAACGATTACTGCGATGACGTATGGCACTACAATTACAAAAATAAAGTTTGGAGTAAGAAAGCGAATTCAGCGTATACTAAAGATCGACCCGTACGCCGATGGAAGCACGCGATGACAGATTATTACGACGCTGTCTTTATGTTTGGAGGTCATTCACAGCGGCTACTGCAAACCAAGGCAACAGGAACCGTTGCTGACAAAGATAAGTTCTACTACGATACCGACGCCGTATACAACGGCGACTCGCCGTTATTCCTGGATGATATTTGGGTCTACAATGCCACCGAAAGAGAGTGGGACTATTTGGTTCCAAATTGTACGACGTGTGATCCCACGCTGCTGGAACCCGACGGTACAGCAAATAGAGATGTGACAGGGCCCCGCGGTCGTCTCAGTCCAAGTCTAGTCACGTACGGTGATTCGTTGTATTTGTTTGGTGGCTATGCTTACGGCGGCCAATCCAACTTTGCATCTCTGTACCCTGTGGATAATACGACAAAGTACCCATCACTTGAGACGAAGTACTTCCTGAACGATCTTTGGAGATATGACATCTTGACAAATGTTTGGAGCGAGCTTTTCCCAGTGAGCGGATATGAAACTCGTCCTCCGCCTAGATTTGCTCATGCTGCAACTATGGTGCTTCGGGGTGACGATGTAATTATGCTCGTGCATGGAGGGAAGACTTGGAACGATGAAATAGGTGACGTGTGGCATTACAATCTTTCATCTAACGTTTGGTCTAAGCTTGAAGGTGAAGGAGAGTTTCCATCTCGTCGATTCGGAGCGACTTTGGTTCCTGTTGGTCAAGCTTCAGCGCTCAAATTAAGCACCTTGCCTCAGAGCGGTCGCGCATTGCTCTACGGAGGACATGGGTGCTTATACGGTCAGTACTATGAGGCGGCAGCAGATGCGGCTGCAGCTGCTACAACTCAGGCTCGAACATATATTGATCCCGTGAGCGGCGACTCTATTGAATGGAGTAACAAATACACCATGACTGCTGACGGCTATCTCCAAATCGATGGATTGACTATCACTGACGCTGGAAATTCAAGCTGGTTAGCGGCGACGGATGCCACAATTCAAGCCGCAAACGGTTACGGTGAGATGATCTGCACTGAAAGGCTCGATGATCTTTGGCAATATCTACCGGATGAATGTCCAAACGATTGCAGCCGAGCAGGGACTTGCTCTTTCAATGTCTGTCGGTGCACAGAGGGGTTTTTTGGTGTCGATTGCTCTCAGCCGCTATGCCCTGCGTCAAATTGTACTTTCGATCACGTTGGTCGCGTGACAGTTTGCAACCTTTGTAGTGGACGCGGTGAATGCGTAGATGGTGCATGTATAAATTGTGAGTATCCATCAAGCGGAGTTGGTTGTGAAAACGCAGTCGGTTTGTGTACTACTTGCGACTGTTACACAGACGCAGGTGTTGAAGCCCCATCTGACTTGAGCTGTGGCGTACAGCTTTTGTGTCCACGGAACCCATCTACAACGAGCACAACAGAGTGTGCCGGTAACGGCGTCTGCGTCGATGGCGTATGTGAGTGCTTTCCTGGCTTCACAGAAAGCATGATAGTTACTCGAGCGGGTGATGCAAGAATTCCGGCAAAATTGTCGGACAACAACACCGTTATTCCCGCTCCAGAGTGCGGTTATGATGCTGATCCCACTGCAACAAGCAAGTTCAATCCAGCGCTCGTCACAGCTGCCTGTACGCCCCTGTACACATCGGACTGCGGTGGATTCCTCTATCAAATGGCCGGATCCGAGCGCACACGTGTACTCGTATCGCTCATACTTGCGGTTTTGACGTTCGAATACGCGATCGTGTAGCACGGAATAGATTAGTTAAACGTAGACATCTGTAAAGTATATAGCTTTCTTTAGCCCGATAGAACTATTCAACATGTGTCACAAACTAAGTTGAACACGGCTGAGAGTCTCTTTGAGTGGTCCTAACCATCAATCAAAGTTACTCCATGAGCGCGCCACTTAGTTCACGACGCCACGATTCGTTGTGTTGAATCGAGACAGGCTCAGTCAAAACAATCCAGACCAACATGCGCTCGTAAGCGTCACTTGCATTTCGAACGCTGCTCAGCAGCAGAGGGCACGTGTATGAGGCAAGGTGAACGATCCGTGGAACGCTCGCAAGCCTCTCCGTTGGCGGTCGAGGAGCTCGTGGCCGGCGAGTTCGACGACACATGCACTCGATCATCAGATATAGGTACAATAGCTCGTCGTATCCAGCGGACGAATCAAACGCTGCATGATGACATTTTGCAGACTATTAGTGGACCACTTGAAGAAAAACTCGCGCTCGCAGCGGTGCACCTTTGGCGCGCAAGGATGCACGTTCGTCTATCCCAGCTGTACACTGAGAAATCTTGGGACTCACGAAAACTTCCTCGAAAATTCTTCCTGAAATACAGAGGATTCGGGCCGACTCACCAGCGCAGCGATTTGGTGGAATTTCGAAAGCTCTACCTACGGTGCGCGTTGCCCAACGCAGACCGTGCCACGGATTTAGCTCCATTCTCTTTCGAATGCGTCATGCTCAAATCGTGCATATTGTGCTTACTCGTGGGTTTTGGTGGATATATGAGCGACTGCTATTGCGAAAAAGCATTAGCAGCGTGCCGGCGAGCGATGACTCTTCATCGCATGCCAGAGTTTCCGAACGACCGCGAGCAATTGATTCTTTACAATTGTTCAGCCCAAGCTGGTGTGGAAAAGAGCGTTTTGGGGGAAGGCCTCCAAACGAGGACGTCAAGTCAATCGGAAGCGCGCATGTCTTCCCTTTGGAATATGGCTATTTTTGCAGCGCACACAGTCGCCAAAATGCGCGGTGGGTGGGATGAGGACACTATTTGGGCTGATAGACAAGGTTTGGGTGCGACGGCAGAAACGTCAACGATGTGCGACAGCGTGCGACAGAAATCTTTAGTTGAATTAGTAGAATGGAACATGTGGGAAAGTAACTGGATAGGTGTGAATGATGATGGATCGTTGCACGACGTACTTGGCGATTGTCCCTAGTAGTAGAAATATAGCATGCGAATTCTGAAATCAAATAATTACTGTATCACTAAAAACCATAAATAATGTCATATCAATCAATAAATGAACGGAGAGAATTAATTCAAAGCGTCGCAAAGTCGTAAAGCATCTGGGTCTATGCTAGACCTTACCACATCCGTGCGAATATCCTTGAGAAACCCCTGCGAATCGCGGGTACTAAATGCCTACAGCAGGAACTTACGATTTACTTGTCTGACAATTAATTAATTCCACTTTTATTTTGATTATTTCATGTCTCGAACGGACTAAGACGACGATCATTTAAAGATTTTCACGACAATTAATGAATATCGAGTCCAATCCGCATGATGATGCGCGTTTTGAGGGCCCGTAAGTATCAACTTAATATGAGACGCGAAATCACGACCCATGACGCGCTCGATTTAATTGAATCGCAATTAATTTTCAGCCAACCGCGAACGCGCAAACGAGCGCAAGCTGCCGAGCATGCTAGTTGATAACACGGTGACTGACGTGAGATATGAGGCGATTCTAAGACGAAATTCGCGAATACTTCAATCAATTAGCACAATTCAAATTAATTATCAATTAATCATTTTCTAACTGCTCCGGGCCTGTCATAGTTCTCCATGAACCACTGAGCTGTGATGTCCATGGCCTCTTCAAAAGGCGTGAACTTGAAATCCGGTAAGTATTTGCGAAGCTTTGCATTATTCGCTGTCTTCTTGAACTGTCCATCAGCCTGTTTCAACGACATATTATTAATTTTTCGCGATTATTCAAAGGAGAGGGTATCGCACCTTTGTGGTATCGAATTTAATTTCTCCTTTAAAGTCGAGAGCTTTGGCGACCGCTCTCGCAACGTCAGCGATACTCACTTCATCCTCCTCTCCAACTATGATGGCAAACACATTCAGTCAGTCAGACAATATGTCGAAAACACAATTGGAGTGCTAAAATAATTACTTGCGAGAATCGTAGTTTCAATCGTGGGCGCGCACCTGAAAGGATGATTGGATCAGCTTCTTCGTACTCTCTTAAAGTCCAGATCATCAATCGCGCGAGATCAGTGGAAAAGATAAATTGGCGCAAAGGCTTGCCCGACCCCCAAATCGTGAAATCCTCGCCCTTTTGCTTGCACAGATATCCTCTGTGAAGCAAGCCCGGGATGACATGGCTATCATCCAGGTGAAAGTTATCGTGTTTTCCAAAGATATTGGTGGGAATGACCGCTGTGAAGTTGCAGCCATGCTGAGATTTGTACATTCTGTTCTGCAAATCGACCATGCGCTTGGCGTAGGCATAACCTTCATTTGAGAAGTGCGGCGGCCCGTCGTGAATCATCGTTTCATCAATTGGAAACGTCGTTTTGTCAGGGAAGATGCACGTCGACAGGCATGAGACAAGCTTCTTGACACCTGATTGATAAGAAAATGAATAAAGGTTATCAGTTCAGAGTCCGCGGTTAAAAGTAACGCTCACGTACCTCTCTTATGACATTCTTGAAAGATGTTGTCATTCATCGTGATGTTGTTTCGCCAAAACTCAACTTTGTATTTCTGTTCAAATAAAAATGCCTCGTGTCAACACAACTACAGCTCACTTGCGTCTCGGTGATAACCATGCCTACAGAACAATCGCTCGCGCACTCGCACTCACCATATTTGCGAACAAACCGCCCACTTGCGCAGCTAGATGGATCACGTGTGTTGGCTTATATTTTTCAAACATCGCTGCCGTCGATGCCGGATCGCACAAATCCGCATCCTTCAGACGCACAAGAGCAGTCAGTCTTTGTCGTCGTGAATTTATCGAAAAGGCGCGCCCTGTTCGCGCCGCGCGCCTTGTTCGTTGGTCCAAGAGAACGCACCTTTGATGAGGCGTAGACCCACTCCTCATCCGCGGGTTTCTCCGCTTCGATGACTTCACGAATCGCGCTGCCGACCAAGCCAGTGCCACCGGTGACGAGAACGATTTTCTTTTCGCCCATGATGTCGGGCGATCGGGGCCGCTCGACTCTTCGAGGAATGGCGTTTAGGGTGTTGAACTCGCACGGCCGCGTGTCTTTTCGGAGAAAACCAGTCCGCGGCCATCGTAACGTCACACCAACGCACGCCATGGCGAACGACAACCAGGAAGACGCGCAGACGAGTACGACGCAGCCGTCGTCGTCGTCGTTTGGCTTTAAAAAAAGGCCTGGGGCACGAACGAACGTTCGAAAGCGCGCTGCGGCGACGTCATCCTCAGATGAAGAGACCCACGAAGCGGGTCAAGGAAACGCCACTGAATCAGATGCGACGAAGCGAACAAAGAACAAAGCATTGGGTGGATCATCACGCGATGGAAAGACTGCGTACGAACGTTTCGCGTTCGAAGGCGAAATAACGATACAAAAACGTGGGGACATGGGAGCAACGGCGGAGCTTGAAATCGACACCGCCAAAGACAGGGATGGACGAGCGATGCGCGAGCAAATCCTCAAACAAGCGATTGAACGCGCTGACGGATTTGATGATGATAAGAAATACCGGGGCACAAACGCTTACGTGGACTACCGAGCCGGGTTCAGACGAGAACAGACTATAGCGAGCGAAAAAGGTCGCGGCGCGCACGGTCCCATTCGGGCAGCGACAAATATTCGCTCTACTTTCGTCGTGGACTACAAGCCCGACATATGCAAGGATTACAAGCAGACTGGTTTCTGCGGTTGGGGCGACGCTTGTAAGTTTTTGCACGATAGAGGTGACTACAAACAAGGTTGGCAAATAGACCGCGACTGGGAGATCAAGGAAAAGGCACGTAAAGAGCAAGAGGCGCGCATGGAAAAGCTCGGTGACGACGCCAACGGTGAAGAGTCAGATGAAGAGCTAGATGACGAGCTTCCCTTAGGCTGTGGGATATGCCACACTCCTTGGATTGATGCAAAGCTCCCAATCATGACAGTGTGCAAGCATTACTTTTGCGAAAAATGTGCGCTCAAGCACGACGCTTCGTCAGCTAATTGTTACTCGTGCGGAGAGCCGACCAATGGAACGTTCAATAGTGCGGCGGCGATCATAAAACGAGTTAAAGAAGTCAAAGCCACCGGTCGAGCGTGGCACGTGCGCCAGAGGAAGGTGAAAGTTAGTGACAAGGTAGCCTCTGGAGCGCAAGGCTGGTTACTGGGATGATTTGATTGTCAGGGATGAAAACTGTAAAATCATGGATAGCATAATGAATAGCATAGGTAAAAATATATAGTAGTCTACTTCGCTTCGTCCGGGGTTAGCGTAACCATTTCGTTCACTGCGTGCACCTGGTCTTGGAGCTCCATCCAAATGCACTTGTAAACCATTCGCTGCCTGTTCACCGAACTCTTTCCTTCAAACATCTTTGATACGACTTTAATGGATACGTGACGAGCGTTTCCACTCTCATCTCGCACTTCAACGCTATCGGCTTCTAATCCGTCTGATATTTTTCCTCGCATCGCGTTCACCAAGTCTTGCGTGATGTTGTTCCCTTCGCCCCCACTCGCGAACATCGCGCGGTGCATGTGCGCTACGACCACGTGTCTCGTGCGGGCGGGCGCATTCGCGGCGCAACGAGACACGGGAGTGAAGAGATTGGATAGTCGCTGCGTGAGCGACATCGCGGCGCGCGTGTGTCGTCGGATTGGCCGTCGAACGCGCGCGAGGGGCCTGTGTCCGTGAAATAAATTATTCTTCAACGGTCTTTAAACTCATACAGTATGTTCTTTCCAAACCCTGGTTTTTCCACCGCCACCTCGGCGTTCCCGCTCGAATGCCGCGCGCTCGAGCGCGGGCGGACGCCTCGCTCACCGCCCGATACATCGACGACGACGACGACCGCGGACGTCGATCGACGTCACGCGCACATCGAGCAACAAAGGGACTAGAACGCATCCAACCCATGAGCGCGCTCGCGCGCGGGCGAGCGTCGGTGCGAGCGCAACCAACGCGAACGACGCTGCTGCGCCAACGCAGTCAACGCCCGGCGACGACGAAAACGACGACGACGAGCGACCTGTCGATACACAAGTGGCGAGGGCACGATGTCGCGTATCGGCAAGCAGGCACCAGTGGAACGCCCATCGTTTTAATCCACGGCTTTGGGGTGTCGAGCTTTCAATTTCGAGATAACATTTACGAGTTGGCCAAGTCTCATCGGGTCTATGCTATCGACTTGGTTGGATTTGGGGCGTCGTCACAACCTGACGTGGCGTATGAAATGGAATTCTGGCGCGATCAAGTGATCGATTTCATTCAAAACGTTGTCGGTGAGCCAGCTGTGCTAGTCGGGAATTCCATCGGCTCGCTCGCTGCGGTACACGTCGCCGCACAGGCGGGGAATTCGGCCGCAGGCATCGCGCTGATAAATTGCGCTGGCGGGATGAATAACAAAGTTAAACGACTCGATGGTGATTTTGATGGGTTTGGGTTGCAGTATAAATTAATAGTTCCCATTTTCAACGTGGTTTTGTTCATCATCGACACGGTATTGAAGATTGAACCCATAGCCAGGCCACTTTTTGAAAACGTTCGAGGAGAAGAGAACGTGCGTGGTGCATTAGAGAACGTGTACATGGATAAGTCAAGAGTTGACGATGGATTGGTGAAGTCCATCTGCGGCGCAGCAGCACGCGATGGTGCATTTACAGCATTTGTTAACATTTTGACAGGCCCGGCTGGACCACGACCAGAGGAGCTCATGCCGCGAGTGAAGTGCCCAATTTTGATACTTTGGGGATCTAAAGACACTATTACACCTTTGGATTTTCCTCTCGGGCAGTACTTTTACAATCTCCCGAAAACTCGAGAGTTGCGCACAGAATTTATCCGATTTGATGGCCAAGGACACTGCGTTCACGATGACGCACCGGCGCTCGTAAACGATGCCATTCGAAACTGGGTCGGTACTTTATGATTGTACTCCTATTTATAAATCCTATTAGTAACTAGTGCTAGTGATTCAACTCCTGTACTTCGTTTCGATCTCGAACTTTCAGTTGAGGAGAATGATGTCTACGTCGTCTGAAACGCCTTGCAGGAGCATCTCGCCCACAAACGTGAGTTTCTTTCGTTTCTTTGCCGCTCGTAGCGTCCCGTTTATCGCTTCAAATGTATTTGCACACGTTTCATCCCTGACAAGCACTCCAAACTTCACCTGCGCGCGAGCGATCGTCCGTCGGGTTGATTAATCTTTTGTTCGCTTGCAACGTCTTCGAGCGTTCCGGTGACTTGTCGTCATCGTACCGCGATCGCCCCTTGTGCGTTCACTCGTCCGAGTCGTCTGCACTGTTCGCACAACAGTTCCACTTCGGCGTCGACGTTCATGTCGTCTCGCCCGTCGTCGTCCGTCGCCTTTTCCCCGCGCGGTCCCGAGGGTCGTCGTCGGTCGATAACGTGACGTGGACTCGTGGAGTCTCTCGCTCTGAGTCCTCATTCGTCGTAAAATCTCCAAGCGCGTGCCGACGTGGCCCGGACGATGGCGTTGCCCTCACACGGTCGCGTTTGCGTCGTGCGATGGGGACGAAACCGTCGAAAGCGATGCGATCGAACAAAACACCGTCGCGAAGTGCCGCGGACGACCGCGATCGAGGGCGAGGGCGAGCGGACGAGAGACACGAGTCGACGAGCGTTCGATATGGGGGCTCCAACCTCGACTTCGACGCGGGTGGCGTCGACGACAACAATAACTCGGTGTGGGACACGGGCGAGGTCCATCGGAAACTAGTGCTATATAACACGGTATCGTCACACTCAGCGGGATCTTGCAGCGATTTACAACGTGCGGCGGAAAGCTACTCGATGACAAACTCGGCGACGACGTCGGGGGCGAGCGCGAGCGCGAGCGGAGTCCTGCCTTCACCGACGTCGAATCGGATATCTTCAGCGAAGATGACATCAACGATGACGACCACGCGAGTGCAAATGGGCGATCAAAGTTTTAGCCAGTTGAATCAGTACATATTGATCAAGGACCTTGGCCGAGGGGCGCACTCCAAGGTGAAGTTGGCGATGAATCAATTGGATAATCATTTATACGCGGTTAAATGGACAGATGCGCGAGCCAACTCGTTGAAGGCGGTTCGGAAAGAGATTGCGGTGCTGAAGAAGTTAAATCATCCCAATATTCGTACTCTGCACGAAGTAATCGACGATGCCGATCAGAAAGAGCTCATTTTAGTTTTAGAGTATTGCCAGGAGGGGCCGATTTTCACAAGATATAATCGGTTGCCAGTGGAGGAAAGTACGCTTTTGAGCTATTCGCGCGATATAGTGCTTGGGTTAGATTATTTACATTCATTAAACATTGCACATATGGATTTGAAGCCGGAGAACATGCTCAAATGCACGGATGGCAAAGTCAAGCTGGCAGACTTTGGCGTGAGTTTCATTCACGACTTGGTGTGGTCCACCGGAATGGCAAAACGAATGGTGGGGACTCCAGCATTTTTAGCCCCAGAAGTACTAGCTGAGGCGGGATATGATCCGTTCATAGCGGACATATGGTCACTCGGAGTTTGTATGTACAATATGGCTTGCGCGCGCTTGCCGTTTACAGGGAAGACGGTATTCCAGATAATAGCCATGGCCCGTGCGCAAGAATTGCATTTCCCAGATGTCCCTGAACTTTCTGATGATTTTAAGGATCTTCTACGCAAAATGATGTGTGTCGACCCCAAAACGCGCTTGGATGTTGCAGGTGTCATGGCACATCCGTGGATAACAAGCAGAGGCGATAAACCGCTCTCTCGTCCGCTCACAGAGTCCCCGCACGCAATCGTCGAGGTCACCGAAGAAGAAATAGCGACCGCTATTCGCACCGATCCCCTGGCTGCTGTGCTACAACCTGCATTCAATATGGTGGAATTCAAAGATGGTGATATTCTCATGCGCAAAGGAGATATCGGAGAAGTCATGTATTTCATCAACAAAGGGGAGTGCGATGTGTTGATTGATGCATTAGGCGTCGACCTGGACTCTGTTCCAGCCACAGAGTCAGATGTCTTAGTTGTGAGAGTGGCCGGAGAAATTATCGGCGAGATCGCCTTCCTCAAAGCGATGGAAAGTATTAGAGAAAAGCGTCCAGACGTTCATGGTTATCGGACGGCTACGGTTCGAGCTCGCGGCCACGTGGAGTGCCTTGCTGTGACGGTGGCTGACATGCTCGTTGCCCTCGGAAATGATGAGTTTTCACGGATCCGCATATTACGCTCTGCAAGCTCCAAGTTGGACCAGAATGAGGAAGTTCGTTTGCAAATAAATGCACAGCGCGATTTCCAAGAAGTTATCGTGTCTAAATCATTCAATCCTTCGAGAAGGCTTAGAGTATTGTATGCAGAGGATAGCATGCCGACACAGATGATTGTCAAGGCTTTCTTCAGGAAGATTGGCAACGTTGATTTGGAAATTGTGAGCGATGGTAAGAAAGCGGTGGATGCGTGCGCTAACGGACTCAATATCGATTTGATTCTGATGGATTGTCAAATGCCAGTACTCGACGGCTTAGAGGCGACGCAGCAAATTCGAGTGCTAGAGACAAATATCGCTCGGGTGCCAATTGTAGGCGTTTCGTCAGGCATTCAAGGAATGAGCAAAGACGAGTGCATGGCGATTGGTATGGATGATTTCGTTCTTAAACCACTTAACGTGCAACTGCTAATGGACGTAGTCCGGTTAAATCTACCTTATTTATTCGAGCGTTGACGGCAACGTGCAGAGCAAACTAGTATTATTTGTACTGTTCAGCTGTAATACAAAGGAGAGCAAATTAGTAATACAAAACGCCGCGCATGGAATGGTGATACTTTGCATCTACGAGTACATCGTTCGCGCCGGTAACGTTCATCCTTTATTCGTCATACTTTGTGACGCCGCGCTCCAAAGTGCACGCTCGAGCCGACTGACCGTGAGCGTATTTGTTTTATCGTTCAGCTGTTCAAATTTGCGCGAAATTGCGTGCAAGAAATCGCGATACCGAGCGAGAGTATAGTTGCTTGATTTGTTTCCGATCGCCACCACGAACGCTTCATCGGAGAAAAATGCGTAGCGTTCATCGCAAAGACTCATCACTGCCGATGCCGTCGCTGGTCCACATCCTTTTAAATCAGTGAGTGGGGCGAGCGCTTGTACCAACTCGTTTTCCTTCTTTGCTTCTCGCGCCGCGGCAAACGCCTTCGTGCTAGCCTCTCGAACGACGTCTTCTCGCAGTTCTTTCGCGCGATTCAGCAGTCCAGGACGATTTTTTCCTCGCGTCAGTTTCCATTCCACGATTTTTACGTACTCCTCGCCCGTGATGTGTGGCGGACTTCGTTCAGTGATGCGTCTTGGCACCTCCTTAGTGACAAAAGCGTCCAGTTCAGTGAGTTTTGTACTCTTCCTCCCTCGCACGTTATCGTCGTACGCCGAGAACGCCTTTGACCACTCTTGGACGTCTTCAGTTTCCCACAGCGCCTTGGCTCGCGGATGCACCACCGGGGGCATTCAAGTTCACCCTTTGGCGTTTTGCGTGGCACCCTGAGGAGTGAAGGCGGCCCAACGTCGGCACAGGGCGACGCACGCGATGACGCTCGCGGCGGGGACGACGACAACGTCGATGGCGGCTGACACAAAACCTCCTAAAAATCCGCTCGCCAGCTTCTTCGGCGGCGCTTCCGCCGGCCTCGCGTCGTCGTTGCTGTTGCAACCGTTCGAAGTAGTGAAGACGAAGATGCAAGGACAAAAAATAAGCAGCGCGCGAGGAATGATAACCATCGCTCAAGACGTCGTGAAACAACAAGGTATAAAAGGTTTGTGGCGAGGCGTGTCAGCGTCGTGCGTGCGAACGACCGCGGGGGCGGGATTATATTTCTTTCTCCTCGAACGTGTTACAAAAGAGTTGAAATCGCGAGAGGTAGCAAACACAGAAAGCTCGTTCACGCGATCGGTGATAACATTTAGCAGCGGAGCATCAGCACGAACGGTAGCAGCAATATTACTTAATCCAATCACTGTGGTAAAGACACGAATGGAGTACGGCGGGGTGCAAGGGAAAGGGCTAGTTGGAGCGTTGGCAGCTTTAGCACGCAAGGAGGGTTCGCGAGGATTATTTTGTGGAGTAGGAACGACCATCATGCGTGATGCGCCATTTTCGGGTTTAAATTTATTACTATTTACACAAACTAGAACCCTCATGAACGAGGTGGCGCGATTACAGGAGCGTGAGACAGGGGCATTTGATACGTTTGTAGCTGGCGCACTTGCCGGCGCGGGAGCGACGTTTATGACCCACCCACCAGACGTGATTCGTACTCGAGTGCAGCTCGGTCGGATGATGCAGGCGCAGAGCGGGGGTACAAGGATTCCCGTATCTCTTACGAAAATCATAAAGGAGGAAGGCTTCCGAGCATTGTGGGTGGGCTCGCTCCCGCGACTTGCTCGTCGTACTGTACAGCAGGCCATCACGTGGAGCTTGTTCGACATTGTGTCGCGCCAGTTTGGTGGCAACTTTCTCACTGAGGACAACAAAAAGTAATGAAATTTTCTAGCAAAACTTAGAATTAAATATCTATGAATAGATTCGCTCGCACTACGGCATCTAAAGGTAATCGAAGTCGCCATTCACGGCTCTTCTTGTTCATACCTTGGCCCTTCTTGGCGGGTCGATTTTCTTCTACATCCGCTAGCTTGAGGACGACTTGTTTGTCGTCGATTTCGTCAATGTCTACTACTTTAGTGACATCGCCTACAGCCTTTGAGTCTTCGGCGCTGGCCTTGTACGTGATGCGCATCGTCAGTTCGGAAAAGCGCTCGAGCTCGTTTGGCAGACGTAAATTTCTCGTTGCGCCGGGGCTCGCTGTTTCCACGGCCACGTCATCAGGAAATCCCTTAGTTTCCAGGAGCGCATTGTGCGCACGCACGATTGCCGTGAGCTCATCTAAAGTGGGTGATCCAAACTTGTCGTCGATCTTATCGATGCTCACTAGCACGCGACGGCGCGACTCTATTACTTTGAACGAGAAAATCTCATACTGTCCTTGAAACTCGGCGCCATCCAACACTTCTTTCAAGCAACTC
>Ga0222712_10000795_pt1:0-2500 | contig 40392 bp, 35 predicted proteins | sample C33_657DmetaG_FD_165043 | JGI IMG/M metagenome (GOLD analysis project Ga0222712, IMG submission 165043) | Estuarine water microbial communities from San Francisco Bay, California, United States - C33_657D | ecosystem: Environmental > Aquatic > Marine > Unclassified | place: USA... | reverse complement strand
CACCAGCCGGTTCCACGCCGATGACTTTCACCTCCGGACGAATCGCCTTGATGTACGCGGCGATGCCTGCCGCCAAACCACCACCGCCGATGGGCACAAAGACAATCTCCGTAGACGGCAACTGTCGCAGAAGCTCGACACCAACCGTACCTTGACCCGCGATGACGTGGGGATCATCGAATGGAGGAATGTAAGCCAAACCTTCATCTTTAGCGCGCTTTTTCGCGTAGGCCGACGTCGCGTCAAAGTTTTCACCGACCAACTCCACTGTGCCGCCCAAGCGACGCACCGCCTCAACCTTGATTGCTGGAGTCGTTACGGGCATCGCGATTATCGCTTTACACCCGAGCTTTTGCCCTGAAAGCGCCACACCTTGCGCGTGATTCCCCGCAGAAGCCGTGATAACCCCTCTCGCGAGCTCTTGAGGCGTCAATTGCTTCATTCTATTAAACGCTCCACGGAGCTTGAATGAAAACACTGGTTGCATGTCTTCGCGCTTTAAATATATTTGCGCCCCTATGCGATCCGACAATCGCGGCGCCCGTTCGAGTGGGGATTCTATCGCCACCTCGTATACGTTTGCCGTCAATATAGCTCTCAAGTACCACGCTTCTCGATCGATGTCCGTATCTGTTTGTTCCGCTCGCGCGATCGGTCCCACTTCGCCGTCTCTGAGAACGAGTTCTTCCGGGTCCACGAGCGGGAGTTCCCCGTTCGTCTCTACGATCGGTCGCACTAAAGGCGACATCACGCGCGTCTGTGGCCTCCATGACGATCGTGTGATCGCTTTACGTCGTCTCCAATGTCCATGTCCTTCACCGTCATCGTTTTTCCAAGTCGTCAACCTCCCCAGGCGCGCGGCGGCGTGCATCGCGAACGAACGAACGTCACGACCGCGTTCGTATGCGACGATGGGACGGCGATCGATCGAACGCTCTGAGAACACTCAGAACGAATAAATGACGATCGTACGTGCTCGATCGCGCACACGCGAACGCGAACGATCGAGGGTGTGGACGAACGACGTCGAGGTGTGACACACACCCCCAAACGCGGGATTCGCGTCGAGGCGAGATTTCAGGCCATCGGGCGACCGCAGGCGAAGAGCGAGAGACATACAACACAGAATACACGTACAGTACAATACAATGAAAACACTAGACAGCTAAAAGAAGAAGATGATACGACGAGAACACATGAATGACTGACCTAAAGGAGATCACGAAGAATCACCGTGGATGTTATTCGTACCTATGCGATATTTGATGGGCTTGCCAGGGACGCCGTAAATCACCGACGCCGAGCTCCAACCCGTACGGGGGATCTTGGCGAGACGAACGCGACGATGAGGCACCGACGTCCAGCGCGCGCCAAGAGCAGGCTTTAAATTTCCCCCGTAATCATCAGCGGCGACGTCTTGACCGGTGCTCACGGTGTGATTGGTGTACAACGCCGCGGTCTTGCGCGTCGTCGCCAAGCCGCGCAGCATCGCAGCGACGGTGGCCATGACCGTATATCCTTGATTATGAGCCTTTGTGAGCAAAGGCGATAGCAGAGAGGACAGAGAATCAATAACGAGTAAACCCATGGTGGCGTGCTCGGGGTTGTTATCGTCTTCGCTCGCCTCCTCGCCGAGTTGCGACAACAAATTTAACAGTGTGAAGACGTCGTGGACGCGATGAACCGCGATCAAATTCAACGTCTGTTTCAAGTGATCTTGTACTTCGCGAGCATCGGCGTCTGCGGTGACGAAACCTTTATGAAAATCTTTAATCCTCGACCCCGAGAACCCTCCGGTGGTGTCGACGTACACCACGCGATGTCCCAGCGCCGCCGCCGAAGCCGCCGCCGACAGGCACACTTGCGTCTTTCCGCTCGCGCTCGGTCCCGTGACTTCGGTGACTTGTCCTTGTCGCAATCCTCCTCCTAAGAGTTCATCCAGGGCATCGCATCCCGTTGGAAGGAAGTTTAAGACGCTTAATTCTCGTTCTATTTCGTTCCCATCCACGGCGTTTGCGTTCACTTCGTTCATAATCTCTTCCAACAATCCTTCGTCCTCGTGCGTGCCGCGTGCGAGGGCGTGTCCACTCGTCCCGTCGTTTCCATCGCACAGTAATGCGATGAGTTTACTATTTCGTTCGAGTTCTCGTCGTCGTCGCGCGAGGACGCGTTCGAACGCGTCGTCCTCCACCATCCTTCGAGTGACGTCCAGTCGTCGGTCGTTCGTTCGTTCGAGCGGTCGTTCGAGCGGTCGTTCGGTCGGTCGATGTCGGTCGTTCGGCTAGGATGGCGGGTCACAGCCTTTTTTCCACTGTGACCAGACTGGTCACAGTTCGGTCACAGTTCGGTCACAGTTGTATGGCAAACAGAGTAAAAACCCACAGTCTTGAGTTAATTGACTCAATAAAAAAGGTGCGCCTAAACCCCAGCCACCCTGAATTTCTCGCTCGCGACGCGCTCGTCTCGGACGACGTGAAAATTTTAAAAGTCGACCGACTTT
>Ga0222712_10000794_pt1 | contig 40422 bp, 26 predicted proteins | sample C33_657DmetaG_FD_165043 | JGI IMG/M metagenome (GOLD analysis project Ga0222712, IMG submission 165043) | Estuarine water microbial communities from San Francisco Bay, California, United States - C33_657D | ecosystem: Environmental > Aquatic > Marine > Unclassified | place: USA: California... | reverse complement strand
GATTACAACATTCAAAAGGAGTCCACTCTCCACTTGGTGCTGCGCCTGCGCGGTGGTATGCAGATCTTCGTCAAGACGCTCACTGGGAAGACGATTACGCTCGAAGTCGAGTCCTCGGACACGATCGACAACGTCAAGGCGAAGATTCAAGACAAGGAAGGCATCCCCCCGGACCAACAACGTTTGATCTTCGCCGGGAAGCAACTCGAAGACGGTCGCACGCTCGCTGATTACAACATTCAAAAGGAGTCCACTCTCCACTTGGTGCTGCGCCTGCGCGGTGGTATGCAGATCTTCGTCAAGACGCTCACTGGGAAGACGATTACGCTCGAAGTCGAGTCCTCGGACACGATCGACAACGTCAAGGCGAAGATTCAAGACAAGGAAGGCATCCCCCCGGACCAACAACGTTTGATCTTCGCCGGGAAGCAACTCGAAGACGGTCGCACGCTCGCTGATTACAACATTCAAAAGGAGTCCACTCTCCACTTGGTGCTGCGCCTGCGCGGTGGTTACTAAATCGCCAGTGCAGACACGAGTTGACCTGCTCGAGCCGTCGTCTCTCTTTAGCTATGTTCTGAAAAGGACAACAGCCTCTCGACTACGAGCATGATAAGATGTCACTGTACCGATTCTTGTTTACTCTAGCTTTTACAATACTTCTGTAATGCACGACACACTATCGCGCCATTTCTCGCCTTAAACTCCGTGGAGCCCTTTGTGTCCCGGCATCGATGAAGCGTCCGCGAACTCCTTGTGCTTTACGTTTCTTTTCTATTGTTCATGACATTCGCGCTCGCGTTAGCATTCCTGCGTCACACAATTGAGCCTCGCAGCTGGCGATAAGTTCTTCGCCGCGCTTCGCTTTTTCATCGACGATGGTCGCCGTCGTCCAAATCCGCAACCCGTTCGATTCGATAGATTTGATTTTCACGTGCACCTTGACCGTGGTGTACAAAGGTAACGGTTTCTTGATTTTTGCGTTCAGTTCAATCGTTACACAACACGGTGCCGTGAAACACTTTACTAGCTCCGCCGTCGTCTCGTCGAGAATCGTTTCGATGCAACCACCGTGCGAAAGCGTCCAAGTATTCACACCAATCGCTCCCCCTTCGCCCACGCGCGCACACGCAAAGAGTTCGGGATACTCACTTCCAGCCACGCGTTCGCGGTAAAAGTATCGAAGATCGAGTCCGTGCGCTGCGGCGCCGTCGCCGACGGCCCAAGATTCACACGAAATGAATTCGCCCTGCGCGTATCCAGGAATCGCTTTCTGAAACGGCTTCAACGTCGAATCGAGCGAGTACTCCGTCAACAACGGATCGTTTAAAGGAAATAACCCGTTCGGTCGATACGGAATTCCGTGCGCAAATACGCATCGACGATAATCCTTCGCCCCGCCCGCGTGCGAATTCGTGATGGACCGCTCGGTCATATCCTTCGCCACCAACCGCGTGGCCGCATCCTCCATCTCGTGTCGTCCTCCACCCGCCTGTTTCCTATTCCCCTCATTTCGTCGCCGTTCTTCGACGATTTTCGGCACTTTCTTCCCCGCACTTTCGTAGTACGCGCGAATCGACTCGTCGTCGCACGCGCCCGCGTCCGCGGCGTCGAGCTCGACGACGTCGGGGTAGTCCTCGCTGAGACACATCGATAAATGCACCGATCGCCGCGCGACTGCGGCGCGTTCGTCATCAATCATTTCGATTGTTTTTTCTTCGTCGTCCTCCCCGTCGTCGTCGTCGTCGCGATCGCGCGCGCGCGCGACGTCGACGTCGCGCGATGACGCGCGCTCGCGCGTAACCGACGACGCGCGAGCGTTTCTCGTCGTCTCGAGTGAAGTCACGCAATGTCGAGTCATGACTCGTCGTAGGTGTGGAAACAAGGCACCGCCATGCGCGCGAGGACGTTCCGAGCACCACGCGCGCGAACGAACGAGCGGCGCACATCGCGACGCGCGCGACGCGCGCGAACGAACGAGCGACGCGTTCGAGCGATCGAACGATTTTTTTTGTATTCACACGACGCATTCGCGCGCGCGCGCTCGGACGATGGCGAACGCGCTCGCGTTGGAGGTGAGCGACGACGACGACGACGACGACGCGTCTCGGACGGCGAGACGCTCGCGCGCGAGAGCGCGCGAGAGCGACGGAGGACGACGGCGAATGATGATGTCGATGACGAGCGGCGATCGATGGGAAAGCGATGAATGATAGTTTTAACCGATCGCGATGCGCGTGTTGTGCGATTAGGGGGCGATGGAGACGCGCGCGCGCGGTGAGGCGCTGGACGCGAACGCGACGGTTTTGCGCGCGGTGAAAGCGGCGAGCGATAAGGCGAAGCGGGAGTTTGTCTCAACGTCGCGCGGGATGGAGACGACGTGTGCGTGCTTGGCGAAGGTATGTTCTTGATCGCACGGAGAGGGAGCGGTGATGCGTGCGGCTCGAGCGCGGCGCGTTGGACGATTGGATGACTGACGCGCGTCGACGCGTCGCGCGATGGATTCGATCGATCAGGAGTTGGAGGCGCCTTCGTCGGAGTGGGATTTCGAAACAATGACGGCGCTGACGGGAATCATTGTCGATCACGCAAGTTTTGATGGTATTCATACCGATGGCGTGCGCGATCAGTTGATCAAGTCTTTTGAGCGATATTCAAGTCATTTAGGGGGAACTCCATCGCCGCGCGCGTTGCCGCAGCACGAACGCGATGTTTTTGTTGATATTGTTTGGATTATTGGACAGTTGTTAATCGACGCGGACGCGGACGAAAAAGCGAAATGGGAACCTTTGGTGAACGCTGCGTTTAATACCGTGCTCATCGAGGACTTACCGTCATCAATGCGCCGCGAAACGTTGTTGTGCTTGAAATCGATCACGCAGGGATGCGTCGATACGTCCACCGCACTCAAGGATATTCTTTGCCCAAGCGCGAGTGGTAAGCGCGACCGTCGAAAAGAATACGAGAATCTCACTGCGCTGGGTAAAATCTTCTTGAAGTGTGGAGACTTTGATTGCCAAAAGCACATTTGTGAGCTGTTATTTCGACTTGTCAAGGGATCGCTTTTGGACGTCGACATCGCGGCGATGACGTTTACGCATGTTACTTCACAGTTCAAGGACTTATTCAAGATAAAGAGCAACACTCTGATGTTTAAATCTCTCAAGACGTTGGTTCGACATTTCAATGCGGCGCAAGGAAGTAATGCGTCAGTTGCGAGTTTCGAAGCGACATCTTTGCGCTTTGGTGAGCTCAAAATGTTTGACAATTGGGTAAGTTTCGGCGCTGACATGCTTTCTGCGCATGCGATTTTGGATGGTAACGACGGCGCTGAGCCGGTGGATATTCTGTACTCAGACATTCGCACTTTTACCATGCCAAAGCCGAACATCATGCACGTTGGCATTCGTAGCAAACCGATCGGCTTGGCGTGCGATGACCCGTACGACGTCACGGATGACTCGTGGATTCAGATTGAGTTTCAACAGCAAACCATGCCAGCGGTTTTGGAGCAGTGCTTTCGAATCGGCAAGCAAAACACCAACGTTGACTTGTACATCACTGATTCAAACTTGTTGCCTGCGAAGAAGGTTTCCGCTGGTATTTTGGATGTCGATTTCAATCTTGAAGCCGAGGACGATGACATCAATGAGGACTCTTTTCAAAAGGCGTTGTCGGAAGAAAAGCCGAAACCCGCAAAGGTTGCAGCAACGAAGAATGCTGCTCCTAAGAAAACGCCGGCTAAAGCGACGAAACCCAAAACAAAACCAAAGTCAAAGTCTAAAGCTCAGCCCTTGGTGTACGACGATGATTCGTCGTCCGAGAGTGATTCTGACGAGCCCAAGACGGGTCCGACGCTCGGCGCGCCGTCGATGCCATCGAAACCAATCAAGCGGCTTCCAGCACGCAAGGCGAAGCAGGACGGGATGAACAAAATTGCTCAGCAAACTCAACAATTGGATGCGGTCTTGGAAGATTTTAATCTCTTGGAAGAAGATGATCGCTCGTTGCCCGCGACATTGCCTCTGCCCACTAAAGCGCGCCGTCTCGATTTTTCACCGTCGCCGCCACAAGATGCTCCAATCCACGAGGAATCTGAAAACGATTCCGAAAGCGAAGACGGCGATTGGACGGCTGAGGATATTCCAGCGCTCATGAAGATGATCAAGTCGAAAGGGACGAACAAAAAGCAACGTGAAGAGTATCTACGTGTCGTGGAGAAATTGAAGTGTTCCATCGCTCCAATTGGCAAGTCTGTGTTCAAAACTCCAGCGGCGTCGCTCAAGGCGCCTAAGACGATGAATAAGGCTAGCGTCAGTGCCGATATTGTTCAAACGACGGTTGGCGTCAAACGTTCTCGTCTTGGTCTCGGCGATAGCGTCGCCGATTGGAAGAGTGGCGGCGGTATTCTGAAAAAGCAAACCACTTCGGCTCGGCCAGTGACGTTTGACGACATCAACTTTGACGACGATGACGACGACGACGACGACGAAGGAAACGCGGACCGCGATAAAGATATGTCGCCTTTGTCGGACTTTCTCAACGATTCGAACGAGATTTCTCCATTGTTATCTTCTGGAAAGTCGAAATCTAAGTCGAAACCGCGCGTGGCGAAGCCTAAGGCGGCGGCGTTTTCAGACGCCATCGCCGGCGATGAAATGGCAAGCTTGGAGCAAATGATGAAGTCCTTGGCCGATCGCAATCGTCGCATCGCGCGCGAACGCATCAACTCTCTCGTGAACTCGTTCAAGATTGAAGCCGAATCCGCATCTCGCAAGTTAATCGGCAAAATTGAGCAAGACTTTGAGCGCTACTCCGCCGACGCGTCGCGTTCTGCGCACGCCCGTCACGCCGAGGCAAAATCCATCCAGGACCGCATCGACGCTCTCACGAACGAGTTCAAATCTTCTCTCCGCGCCGCTTACGAAGAATTCAATGCCATCAAGCGCGCCGCCGTGGCCGACGAAGAGCGCCTTTCGCGCGAATTCTCTGATCTCGACCGCGCCTCTCGCGCACACATTGACCGTCTGGCGCAAAAAATTGCCGCCAAGCGCGTCGCCGTCGTCCGCGATATCGACGCCGCGCGCGCGGGCGTCTCCTCCAACGGTGGCATCAAGTCCATGTTACTCCAACTTGCGCGTTCGATGTGATCTCTCTTTCCCTTGTTATACGATACGCACTCGATTTGTACCGCCGTCGCGTCGCGCCCGTTCGACGCCGCGCGCGCTCATTCGACGACGTCGTCGTCCGGTGTCCCGGTGTGGGTACTCGTCATGAGTCATAACTCAAGAAATCTAAATGGATAAGTCCCGCCCGCGACATCGCACGGACGAATGGCGACGTCGACGCGTTCGCCGACGCACTCGTCGACGCCGTCGCATCGCGCCATGCTCGCTTTGAGCTCTCATCATTCCTCGCGCGCGTTCGCCTCGCGCTGCGCGTCGACGAATGTTCGCTCGAAAGCACACCGGCGAAAGGGAATTATCCAAATCCATGCGACATCGAGCGATCGATCGAGCGAAGGCGCGCGGTCGAAACACTCGGTGAGGCAACGAGCGATCGTGCACGCATCAGGGAAAGAAGAAGATGGGCGAATGCGTCGACACGCGGCGACGAACCCGACGGCGTCGAAATCCGATGGGGGGTCGCGCACGGAGGAGATCGAAAAATGCTTGGAGGATGAGGAATGCAAGAGCGAAACGTTGAAAGGATTGGAAGCTGCTTTGCAAGGGGAAAAGTTTGACAGTAATTCAGCGACGACGTCGAAAGTTGAGGGCGCGACGGTGGCGAAGAAACCGAAGAAGTTTGTGAACGCGAAGACATACGATGACGACGAAGAAGATGTGGTGGTTTCTGAACCGCCGTTGAATTTTGGGCGATTAAAGTCGGTGGGGACGATCGCGCGAACGTGCGAGATCTGGTCGTTCGTGTTTGCATTTGTGTTTAGACGCGTTTTTATCGGTGTGAAATGGTCCTACAAGGGTGGGTACACCGAGGAGAAGCGCATCGCGCGTTTGGAACGGCTGGCGAATTGGCTACGACTCGGGTTGCTCCGACTCGGACCGACTTTCATTAAGATTGGCCAGCAATTTTCTACCCGTGTTGACGTTTTAAGTCCGCAATTCATTCGAGAGCTTGAGAAGTTGCAAGACCGCGTGCCGCCGTTCCCTACGGAGATGGCGAAGGAAATCCTTGTAGCTGAGCTCGGCGGTCCAGTGGAACAATTTTTTGACAACTTTGAAGACACCCCACTCGCCGCGGCGTCTTTGGGGCAAGTTCACCGCGCGCAGTTGAAGATCACGGGCGAGCAGGTTATCGTGAAGGTTCAACGCCCGGGATTGAAAGAGATTTTCGACGTTGATCTTAAGAACCTTCGCGTGATTGCTAAGTGGTTGCAAAGCGTCGACCCAAAGACGGATGGCGCCGCACGCGATTGGGTGGCAATTTTTGATGAAACCGCTCGCGTGTTGTACGACGAAGTCGATTACAGGAATGAGGCAAAAAATGCTGAAGAATTTCGAAACCAATTCATGGGTTCCGATTGGATCAAGGTCCCGCGAATTTACTGGGATTTTACCAAGACAAAGACGTTATGCATGGAATACGCTCCGGCTGTGAAGATCAACGACGTGGAGAAGATTAAGGCGATGGGTATCGACCCCGACCGCATGGCTCGACTCGCAGTCGAAGCGTATTTGCAACAAGTTCTGCGGTTCGGGTTTTTCCATGCCGATCCTCACCCTGGTAACGTTGCTTGTGACAAGGGCGATCCAGAGGGTCTCGGTCGACTGGTGGTGTACGATTACGGCATGATGGGCCGCATCCCGACTACAACTCGGGACGGCTTGTTAGACCTATTCTATGCAACTTACGAAGGACAAAGTGATAGCGCTGTTAAGGCTTTGATGAAGATGGGTGTGCTGGTGGACACTGGCGCGGATCTTACTGCCGTGAGGCGCACGGCGGATTTCTTCCTGTCGCAGTTTGACGCGCGCATTAACGCGCAAAAGAAGGCTCGCGAAACGAACAGGGAGGAGTTTGAAGCCGAGTTCAAAGCCCCGCGCACAAAAGAAGAAAAGCAAGCTGTGCGCAAGCGCATTTTGTCAAACATCGGTGAAGATTTGTTGGTTGTGAGTAAGGATCAACCGTTCCGTTTCCCGGCTGAGTTTACATTTGTTGTGGTAAGTATTGTCGTGATCATTGCTCGCGATTTTCGACGGCGCATCGTTTGCAGTGATGAGAGACGCTATCTAGATACAATTTCGATGAATGTCTTGGGTTTCGGCCCGAAGTTGATTACTTTACAGCAATGTGGTTTCTCTGAGCAAACTCACTATTGAGCGAAAGAGACGCGCGATACATCGATTGATACATACTGACCAAATTGATTTTTTTTTTGCTACAAACAGCGAGCTTTCTCCGTTCTCGATGGTATCGGCAAGACGCTCAACAAAAAGTTCGACATCTCCGAAATCGCCGCGCCTTATGCGCGTAACTTGCTTATTGAGGCCAATCCAAACTCGTTGCCGCCGCAAGTCGTCACAGCGCAACGTGACTGGTTGCGTCGCGCCGACGCTCAAACAAGAGCTGTGATCAACTTGTTCAAAGGTCCAGATGCAGTCAGCAACATCGCCGACGTCATCCAACGGATTGAAAATGGTAAGCTCAAGATTCGTGTCCGCGCGTTGGAGGCCGAGCGCGCGCTCGACCGCGTTGCCATCATGCAGCAGGTGACGATGCAAGCCGTCATCGCGTGCTCCGCCGTCAACGTTGGCGTCGTCATGTACGTCAGTAGTCTCGTGTTGTACGCCAAGGTGGCGTTTGGTCTGGCGGCATTGATCGGCTTCAAAGCTATTACCGGCCAACTCAAGGTGGCAAAGCTTTTGAAGAAGGAAAAAAGCTTGCTTGGCGCTTAGGAACCCGTTCGTATCATGCACACCTTTTAATTCACACACAACAATTATTCTTTTATCTTTTAAATCTTCATTTAACTGATAACGTCGTCGTGAACGAGCGTGAGCGTTTCAAGTAACGTGCATGTGTCGTAAATTAATAAAAACGGCGTGCTTTCTAATCAACTATATCACGGCGGATGTTAATGTAATGAATTGTTCTCCACGACAGTGGATTTCTGGACGTTGTCTTCATGCGGCGGACATTCAAAATCAAAAGTCGGCATCGGTGCGGAACTCGTGGTTGTCGTCGGCGCTGTGCATGACGCCAGCTTTTTGATACTGATCAACCCGGTGCTCAAAAAAGTTAGCTTTCCCTTGCAGTGAGATTAGCTCCATCCAATCGAATGGGTTCACCGCGTTGTAAAGCTTCGATGCACCTAACTGGATGAGAAGGCGGTCGGCGACGAATTCTATGTACGAGCTCATGAGGTTAGCGTTCATGCCAACGAGCGCGCAACTCAGTGCGTCGCACACGAACTCCTTTTCAATCATCACCGCATCACCAATGATGCGATGTAACACTGCTTCCGACAGAGGATTTTCTAACATGTTGTATAGCAAGCACGCGAAATCGCAGTGCAAACCTTCATCGCGGCTGATGAGTTCGTTGGAAAATGTCAACCCGCGCATCAATCCGCGTTTCTTCAACCAAAAGATGGCGCAGAACGAGCCACTAAAAAAGATTCCTTCAACGCAGGAGAAACCCACGAGACGCTCAGCAAAACTAGCGTCACTTCCGATCCATGTCAACGCCCATTCTGCTTTCTTCGTGACCGTGGGCACCGTGTGAATCGCCCTGAATAAATTTGACTTCTTCGCCGGATCCTTGATGTACGTGTCCAGCAACAACGAATACATCTCGCTATGGATGTTTTCGATGGCAATTTGGAACCCATAAAACGATCGAGCCTCGGGGAGCTGAATTTCATTCATGAAGCGAGCGCACAAATTCTCCAACACGATGCCATCCGACGCGGCGAAGAACGCCAAGACGTGTGAAATAAAGTGCCTCTCGTTATCGTTCAACGTCACCCAATCTCTGTAATCGTACGTCAAATCCACTTCTTCGGCGGTCCAAAAGCTAGCCTCCGCCTTCTTATACATGTCCCACACCGCGCCGTACTTGATAGGGAATAAGCAAAACCGGTCCGGATTGTCCCGCAACAGCGGCTCGCGAGCGTCCCGTTCCCTCGACGCTAGCGCTCTCGCCCTAGCCGCTTCCTCATCCGCCTTCGCCGCCCACGGCGACATCGCCGCTATCCTCTCCGCAACGTCTTCCTCCTCCAAATGCGTGCTCGACGCGCTCAAAGAATCGCTCGACTCGCTTCTCCCACCTTTCCCCCCACCTTTCCCTTGGAGCGGCGCCGGCGACCCCCAATCGTCGTCAGCCGTCGTCGCGTACTCACCCTTCCGCGCGATCGTCGGTCGTAAATCCTCCACCGAATCGTGTACCGCGCTCATGGACGCGTTCTCTGTTCTTTTCCAATCTCCTCCTCCGTTTTTCCGGGACGTTTCTTTCCAACCGTATCGCGATTCAATCGATCAATTCTCGGTGAATGAATGAATCGCAATGAATCGATCCGATACGATTCAATCGTCCTTCTCTTCGATGCGATCGCGATTGTCGAGACGATCGAACACGTTCGATCGCGACTTCACGAACGCGATCGCTTCTGATCTATTCAATGAATCGCGATCGACTTCGCCGTTCGTCGACGCGTGCTGTGTGTCGACAAATGCGCGCGCGATTCGCATTCGCCCGCGATCGCGCGCGCGTCGTCGAGAGGTCGACGTCGACGTCGACGACCAGGTGTCGAAATGTGGTCGGTCGGACGATCGGTCGGTCGGTCGCACGGGGGGTCGGTCGGTCGGTCAAACAGTCGGTCGCACAGGGGGTCAATCGATGCAATCGGTCGCACGGGGGCACGATGGGCCGATGGCGATCGCGCGTCGTCGAGTGTCGACTCGTCGACGTCGAGGACGATCGTGCCTGATGAACGACTCGTCGACGACCCCCTTCGGTGGACGACCAAGGGACGTCGCGCCATGGCGATCGCGATCGATCGCGCGGGATGACATGGAAACGCTACGCTTCGAAAAACGACAGTGCGCGACGACGAGCGCGAGACGAACACGACGCTCTAGGCGCGATGGGAAAAACACCGACGCGATTGCGAGAGATATCCTACGCATTGTCGCCGATGCGAACCGGGGTGATGTATGGATTGTATAAAGATTGGGCGTACGGCATGGGGAAGAGGTTCAAAGAGAACGCGTTGGACGTGGGCGGGTTCTTCCTGTTGCCTCTCGCGGCGACGGTGTGGTACGTCGAGGACGACGCGTGATGACGACGTGCCGTGCGCGAGAGGGGTGAGATGAAATGCGAGATGGAGTGATGGAGGAAAGCGAACTCGAGCGACGACGCGCGACGAGAGCGGCGAGAGGCGAGGGTACGCGGATTTCATCGGGAGACTGACGAGAGACGCGTCGTGGTTTAGGTATTGCGCCGATTTTAAGGAGAAGGAAAAGATCAGTCATAGATACTAGGCCGAAAGGGCGAACGCGACAGAGGGTTGAGTGCGATCGGCGGGGAGACGGCGGCGACGACGACGACGACGACGAAGACGACGACGGTCAAACGGAGGTTTGTTCGCGCATCGAAATCGATTCGATTCGATTCGTCCCACGGCGGCGCCGATCGAAGGTTTTACTTAGCGCATCACGTGTAACGCACGCGCACATTTAGCGTAAATACGCGTAGCCCCGATCGCTTTGAGAAATATTCTCGCGGCGCGCGACGTCGCGAAACCGCAGTACGCGCCGAGGAATGTCCTCCAACGTCGACCGATCGAGCGACGGCCTGGAGCGATCGACGTCGATCGACTCCGGGGATTACGACCGCGCTCCGAGTCCGAGCGCGACGTCGACGGAGCAACCGGCGGAGGCGACGACGTGGAGGCGGTGGTTCCCGGCGCCCGGCGTCCCCGAGCTTGCGCACACCTTTTCATCCACCTTCATCCACGACACGGGCGTCCGCGCGCCGCAATGGGTGGACGAACGCAATCGCCCATCGACAATAGCGGATGAAGTGTACCAAGCGGATTTGGCGCGGGCGATCTCGGCATCTTTGGGAGGGTCAGACGCGTCCCTGAGCGCTCGCGCGGAGGACGACGATGACGACGACGACGCGAGAGCGCTTTTAGAGGCGCGGCGATTGAGCATACGCGAACGATTCAGCGGACGCGCGACGGCGGAACGATTTTGGCAGGAGTTTAATATCGGATTTAGCGAGTCTCTGCGCGATGGATGGTACTTTCCATCGGGGTCATGGGAGGAGGTTAACTCGGGCGTTAGGTTGCCCGAGCTCGACGCGTTGAGGTTTGTTCCCGCGGATGCGGGCGATCGCGAGGTAATCATCATCGATCGGACAAAAGATTTGCTGCTGCAAGAATTCGAGGCATTTTGTTTCGATGAGATGGGGCACATTGAAGATCGGTGTGACGCGATGCCGGAGCTTGCGCGTCTCGTCGTCGAGCGCTTGGGCGGCGCAGCGGATAGCGATAAGGACGTCGCCGAGCGTTGGCGATTGGAACGCAAGAGACTGATAGCGGAGCATCACAGTATGGTTTTTCCTCTCGGGGCGTTGCAGTTTGGTTTGCTGAGACATCGCGCGATATTATTCAAAGCGATTGCTGATTTTCTGGAAATCCCATCCCAAATCGTACGGGGTAAATTTTATTGTGGAGACGAGGAAGCGGTGATGATCATCGTTATTTGTGGTGGTACTAAACATGCATTGAACTTAATGCAATTTCCAGGAATGATGCAGACGCCGTATAACTGCGGCAGTACATCGCCGTCGGTGGCTTCAGAAGCGGCGCCGCTCATGGATGTATCTGATAGTCCGACTAAGGGAACTCCCAAGACGCTGAGTCGGGAGGCGTCTGAAATCAACGGCTCAAGCGGTAAGCGATTTGGGGTTATGTCGCCTCACCTCATGCAGACGCCCGATGCCAAGCCGGGCACACCGATACAGCTGCAAATAGCGGTTGACTTGACGATTGACCCTAGCGATATTTTACTCGGTGAGAGAATCGGTATTGGTTCTTTTGGTGAAGTTCACCGTGCACTTTGGCGAGGTACGGAAGTCGCGGTAAAGAGAATTTTAGATCAGGATATATCCGAGAATTTAGCGGCGGCGTTCATAGATGAGATTGATATTATGCGGCGTTTACGTCATCCAAACGTCGTCCTTTTAATGGGCGCTGTGACGGCGCCAGGAAATTTGTCCATCATCACCGAGTTCCTCCACCGCGGTTCTTTGTTTAAATTATTGCATCGCGAGCAAGTTCCAACCGTAGCCGCAGCTTTAGATATGCGGCGACGTATGAGAATGGGTGTGGACGTCATCCGCGGTATGCATTATTTGCACACTTTTCAGCCCATGATTGTGCATCGAGACTTAAAATCCCCGAACTTGCTCGTCTCTTCGAACTTCTTGGTTAAAGTTTGCGACTTTGGCATGAGTAAAATCAAGCAGAACACATACGTCAGCTCGAAGACGCAGGCTGGAACCCCAGAATGGATGGCTCCTGAGATTCTTCGCAACGAAGAATCGGATGAGAAGGCTGATGTCTACTCGTTCGGTGTGATTTTGTGGGAACTTGCGACGATGCGCGAACCTTGGGCGGGAATGAATCCTATGCAAGTTGTTGGCGCGGTTGGATTCGCTAACAAAACGTTGGAGATTCCAGAAGACATGGATGAAAAGATTGCACGACTCTGCGGCGCGTGCTGGAAAACCAACCCACGAGAACGGCCAAGTTTTGAAGACCTCGCTCGTGATATGCGCGAAATCCCGAAATCACCGAGCGTTGTTTCGAGAACAACCGACACGTCACCATCACCATCTGTGTCGCCGAGCCGCGAGGCATCGAAAAACGACCTGTCGCCATCGAATTTGATGCCGCCACCGCGTCCAAAGCTCTTGACAAAAGAATCAAAGACTACGCCGCCGCCTGGTTCCGACGACTGGCGCAAAACGACCGAATAGCCCTTCGATTCCCATGCTCCACGTTGTATGATATAATAATTATGTACAGTAGTACTGTAATATGTGTTCATCACGTTTTTGCTCCGCATCATCGTCTAGCATCTCAAAAGTTCACGCTCAGCCTCTCACGGTTGTTCCCCTCCAGTGCTCAGCGCTCCACATAAAACGACGCTCGGCGTCACCGTCCGTTCGCGTGCGCCGCGAACGTTTCAAACGCAATGTCGAGCGATGATTCCGAAATCTTACGCGTCGCTCGCGCGCTCGGCATGCCTGAGCGCCTCGCTCATGCGCACTGGAGAGCCAGAGTCGACGCGTACGAAGATGTAGCCACAACCTGCGCGCGCTCATCGGCGATTTCCGATCACCGATCGCTCGCAGATTTTGGTGCGTATTCTTAGGCTCCGTCTTTCGCATCCGCCGCGTCGTTAAGCGTCGCACGCGAGAAAGGCCGGTGATGAGCTGATTACTGACAGCTGGGCTGGTTTCTCTTTCGCGCCGCAGGCGACGCCGCGCACAAAGCGTGCGCGGACGGAAACGCCGCAGCGCTCGACGCCGGTCTCGAAGCCACGCGAGCGTTTTTGACTATTGCAGATGAAGAATATGCGGGAAAACACGCGGGAGGGATCTTAGCGAGCGTCGTGGCGAAAGGCTTGAGTGGACGACCGAAAGCGGTGGAGCGTTCCATAGAGTGTTGCATGCTATTGATCGAGCTCGAGCAAGCGGAGGCGGTGTTAGATGTGCTTTTGAAGACCACGGGGCATAAGGTTCCAAAAGTAGCGCTCGCGGCAACGAGCGCGATTTTGATGGCTGTGCAAACGTTTGGCACTCCAAAGGTTGTGCCGCCCAAGGCGATTTTAAAGGGACTGGCGCCACTCTTCGATGCAAAAGATGAGAAAGTACGTGCGGTGGCGAAGGATATCACATTGGAGATGGCTAAATGGCTCGGTTCAGGGGCGGTGAAGCGAGATTTGATAGATAATATGCGCGGCACGATGCAAGCTGAGGTGAATAAAGCGATCGAGTCGGTGGAGATGAACGCGCGGCCGTCGCGTTTTTTGCGCAAAGATCAAGCAAGAGCTGTGATTGAAGATGCACCGGCGGCGTCGACTTCGAACTCGGCCGCCTTGACTGCCATGGATGCTGCCCAAACTCTCGCGCCGGCAGCGTTTCCAGATGCGTACGAGTATGCATCGCCCGAGAATATTTTGCCACTTCTTGAGCGTCCGGGCGAGGGTGAGAATCCAAAGTTTTGGGATGGCATCGGTAGCAGTAAATGGCAAGAGCGTTTGCACGCGCTACAGACGCTGGCAAAACTAGCAAGTGCACCAAGATTAGCATCGGTGGATTATGGGGAAATTTCAAAAGCGTTGAAGCAAGTCATCACGAAGGATAGTAACGTGGCATGCATCGCTGGGGCCGCACGTGCAGCCGCTGCTCTTGCTAAAGGAGCTCGCAAAGATTGGACTCGAGACTCCCGAGTGCTTCTTCCGGGTATGCTCGATAAGTTGAAGGACAAGACTTCAGCCGTCATAGCAGCGCTCCAAGAAGCGTTGAGTGCGTCCTCAAAGTATTGTTTTGCCATGGAAGATATCACCGACGAAATCACCGTCGCGCTTTCGCACAAAGTTCCCAAGGTTCAAGTCGAAACACTTAAGTGGCTAGCGTCTTCGTTTGAAGACATGAAACGACCTCAAATGAAAGCATTGTACAAGACCATAGTGCCAAGTATTGTAAAATGTGCGAGTGCTTCAAGTCCAGAGGCACGAAGTGGTGCGCTCGAGGCATTGGCGGCGTGCGCTCGAACTTCCGGTGGAATCAAGGTGATTGAGTTCTTACTGGCAGACTTAGATGCTAGCAAAAAGTTGAAAGTTGAAGAGCTCGCGGCTGCATCGATGCCGTCGGCGACTGTGGCCGCGACAGTTGAGGCTCGCGCGGCCACTGGGATGCAACGCAGCAGCACAGTTGCGGCGCCAGCACCGCCTACATTGAGTGCGGATGCGAAAGGCAGCAAGTCTACGACCTCGATGGTGCATTCCAAAGCTTCAGTAATAGAATCAGCCTCAATGCCGGCGTTGCAAGCAAACGCTGGGGTGTCAGCGGAGGAGGTTGAGTCGCGCATGATTGAACTCGTTGGCGCAGATATCGTCACCGCGCTCAAGGATGCGAATTGGAAATCTAGGCTTGAAGCGATGTCAACCATGCTCGAAAAAGCACAGGGTTTAGAAGACGCTTCCAGTGATTTGTGCAGTATTTTTGTTTCGAGTCTGGCTGCGTTCCCTGGATGGAGCGATAGCAATTTCCAAGTTGTTGCAAAAATGTTTGCCACGCTCAGCGCGCTGAGCACTCAATCAAACTTTGGATACCGTCACGCGGAGCCGGCGCTCGACATTGTTAGTGAAAAGCTCGCTGATTTGAAGCTCAGAGGTGTTGCGAGCGAAACGTTGAGTACGCTCGGTGAGGCTATCGGGCCGAAGATTATCATAGCGTGCTTAAAAGAGAAGGCGGGCGGGCATAAGAATCCCAAAGTTGTCGCTGAAGCTTTGAACTGGACGGCCGTTGCCGTGACTGATTTCGGTGTTGGAGCGCTCGACGTCGGCGTTATGATTGACTGGGCAAAGACGGCACTGGAGACTCCGAATCCGCTTGTGAAAGCCGCTGGTGCCAAGTTGATAGGTGCATTGCATGCCGGTTTGGGTCCGAGTGTAAAGGAGTACCTCGCGGGTTTGAAGGAAGCACAAATGCGAAGCGTGGAAGTTGAAATCGCTCGCAATCCATACGACGGAACTGCGGTAGCTAAACGAGTCGCCCGAAAGTCTGCATTAAAATTTTCGTCAACGAATGCTCAAGCATATTTATCAGTGGTAGAGAGCGTAACGCAGGTTGAAGTTGGGAGTAATGACGCTCTGCGAACAGATATCAGCCCAAGTATCACGGAAAATTTCCTGAAGAACATGAACGATGCGAACTGGAAAATGCGCGCGGCGGCTTTAGAAGAAGTTGACCGAATGCTCGCCAGTGCTAACAAGTGCATCGAGCCGAATGTCGGAGATTTGATGAGAAGCCTGAGCGCGCGTTTCGCAGATTCTAACCGCATGCTAGCCGTTCACGCGCTCAATCTCGCCGGGGATATCGCCCTGGCTATGGGCTCGCCAATCGAACGAGTCGGAAGATCAACGTTATTTGAAGTCATACGTTATTTTGGTGACAGCAAGAAGAACATTCGTGAGGCGGCCATCAAAGCGTGTACAAACTGGGTGAGCGCGGCGAGCCTCGCAAAACTCCTTCCCACCATGGCAGAGAAGTTCCAAGAGTACGCAGCCAAAATAAACGCTGAAGGCAAGAAAGAGGCGTTGGAATGGTGCTTAGAAATTTTCAACAAAGACGGAGAGCTGAATGATGCGACGTGTTCCGGAGCAGCACAATTCGCATCCGTCGGTTTGAATGACAAGGCGACCGAATCGCGAAAGGCTGGCGGGGCGTTGCTGGATGCCGTAGTCGACAAATACGGTGCTGATAAAATTCTAGCGCTTACAAAATCAATTGAGATTGAGTTCAGAAACGCCTTGGAAGTGCACATGAGCCGAGGCCGGACAGCTATGGGCTTTAAAGCGGCGGGTGCAGCAGTGCTGGCAGTGAATGCGATGAACTCCGCCGTCGCCGGCACAGCGGCGTCAAGAAACGCGGCACGAAAAACGGCCACGATGGGCGGAGCCGTGCGAGTTACGGCACAAGAATCAGGGTCGATGATTGGTCCGGTATTTTTGCCGGACGGCGATAAAGATACTCGCTTGCGCAAATACCCGCGCAAGGCGCTAAAGTTTGAAACGTTGCGCGACGAAGATTTATTGCTAGTGACCAAGGACATTAGATCATCTTCGATCGCTTACTTTCGAAAAGACGTGCACGCGTTGATGTTCGCTGACGATATTAAATCCCGTCTTGCTGCTCTTGACGCGCTTGAAAATGCAATTCAGGCGAACGAAGATGAGATGGTGAATAGCTTTGATCTGTTGCTGCGTTGGCTGATGTTGTGCATCAGCGAGGCGAGTCCAAACACACAAGTTTTGACTCGAGTTCTCGACGTTGTCATCAGCACATTGAATGCTGCGAATTCTGCGATGTACAAGCTGACTGAACAAGAAGCTGCGTTGCTGATCCCTGTTCTCGTGGAAAAGTCTGGTCACAGCATGGATGCGGTGCGAGAAAAATTCCAGGCAGTGTTTCGATCGATTCCCGCAGTCTACTTGCCTTCGAAGTTCGTTGGCTTCCTCACGACTGGCATGACACAGACTAAAAGTTCACGCACGCGTGCCGAATGTCTTGATGAAATAACTCGACTCATCGAACGTCACGGTTTACAAGTGTGCTCACGAGAAGACAAGACGCTTCATGAAGTTGTGAAATTAGCGGATACACGGGACATTAGTCAGCGTAATTACGCGTTGAACTGTCTTGCTTCAGCGTACAAGGTTTCTGGCGAAGATGTTTGGAGACGCGTCGGTCCACTTCCAAATGAGCAAATCCAAGAAATCATCAGCGATAAGTTTGCACGAGTAGCCAAAGAAATGAACTTGAACGATGAAGGCGTGCCCGGGGACTGGAACAAGTTCAACCCGATTCCCATCGCGAGCGCTTTAGAAAGCGTAAGCGTTGATTCGAGTTTAGATTCATCTGTGCTCACTACATCAGCTCTTACGAACATGATGTCCTCGGTTTCGATATCCAAAGTTTTGAGTCCAGACAGGAAGAGTCCCATTTCGCAATCCTTGATGGCGCTTCCTAGTCACGCACTGGAGACGCCGCGTCCTGCACCAATGGATCTGGATACAGAAGACGCATCAATTGCAAATAGTATTGGAGCAACTTTTGTATTTCGCGGCGCCTCCACCCCCAAGGTATCGTCCGCACTCAGTGCTGCGCCGTCTGCAAAACCAACATCAGTCGCATGGAACAAAGCGCTCGTGGCAGTCAGCGATGTTAGCGATCTCATCGCTGTCGAAGCGATGAAGAGCGTTTGCCATGAAATCATGAGTGTTAAGGACGATCTTAGCGCGCAAGCTGGCATGGTGAATGATATCGACTCGTTGGTTATATCTCTGGTGAAACGCATCGGACCGATTTTCATGAGTGCGATTGCCAATCCATCTTTTGGCTCGCGACCATGTAAGTATGTCCTGAATGCTCTGATGCAGATCCACCAAGAACGAGCGTTCGCGACGGCTATTGCTGAATCTACTCAGAGAGCTTTCATAACGGAACTGATTATGATTATGCTTAATGATAGCGTTTTGAACCTGGACGAAGGCGAATCGCTCATCAAGGCTGCAAACTTGCTCATGATTGCCATGTTGGAAAACTGCACGCGATCGTTTTCATTTGTGGCCCTGTTGACGCTCTTACACCAAAGATCATACACCACTGTTCCAGCACAGTTTGATGAACTCGTGGTCAAGTGCCTCATCAAGCTCACGCGTTCGTTGCAAATTACGATTGACAACGTCCACATCCCGACTTTACTCGGAGCGATTCACACATTCCTTTCTGCGCTTGGCACTGATGAGATCAATAAGCGAGCGCTCACGGAAGACCAGTCGCTTCGCATCGTCAGAACGTTGTTGCATGAGCTCATTATGTGCGTTGGGTCGAACATTGAGAAATACTGCGAAAATATTCCGTCTCGTACTTCGATGCCGATGCCAATGATCTACGCCTTCATCGACGTCAACTTGAAAGCCCCAAGAACAGTGGCCTCACTGGACACGAAGGCTCCATCGACTGCGAGCGCGATATCAAACAGTGTTGCGGTACCAATTATGACGACGCCTGCCACGTGGACTCCACCAATGAGCGCGAAGAGCAAGATGTCAGCAATTTTTAAGAAGATCGGTGACAAGATGACGACGACGACGGGTTTAGAAGAGCTCTACGATTTCACCCTTGAACATCCAGAAGAGGATATACTGCCCCAACTCGAACGCACGAGCGAGGCATTTCAAACATATATTAAGCGCGGTTTACAAAAAGTGGAAAAATCTAGATTGAAGAAGACTGAACCCGTGGCCTTGCTTTCGCCCGCTGCGGCGGCGAAGACAAGTGCCGCGGTGTATCGCGAGCGCCTCGCGAGAATCCAAGAAAATGTCGGCGATGTCGCCCAGACGAAGGTGCACATCAGCGACGTTGCTGATGGCTCTAGTGATCTAGAGCGCCTTCGCGCGCGAATGAACCGTATCACTGCACAAGCCACGGGAGCGCCGCCGTGAGGTGCTCAATGAAACCATCGCAACGCCGCGTATTAGAAACGCGAAGCTCACAAAATGTAATAACAGAGGAATTTACTAGTAGGCAGATTACCATGGCGGATTATTTTACGTTTACCCTCACAATTTCAAGAAATGTTTGATTAATGTATTGTATAGCCGACGACGAACATTAGTTTTCACGATTGGCGATGTAATCAGCCAAGCCAAGTAAAGGCTTCACTTTTTCGGCGTCAAACCCAGCTAGTTCACTCTTGGCTTTCGCTATGAGATTCGCCGCGATTCGGCGAGACTCTTCCAATCCAACGAGCGAAGGGTAAGTGGCCTTGCCCACAGCCTCGTCTTTACCGGCCGTCTTTCCGAGCTGCTCAGAGCTTTGAGTGCAATCCAAAATATCGTCGACGACTTGAAACGCCAACCCAATGCTTTGCGCGTACCGCTCCAACTTGCCAATCTGTTCTTCGCTCGCCCCACCCAAGATCGCCCCAGAAGTCACGCTCACCTCAAGTAACGCTCCCGTTTTATGCGCGTGAATGTATTGTAACGTCTCGAGCGTCACGTTTTCCGGTCCTGCACCTTCGGAATCGATATCCACGACTTGTCCCCCGACCAACCCTTCGCTCCCGACGCACTTCCCCACGTCGACGATCACTCGCAACACTTTCTCCGCGCTCACTCCTTTGGTTTCTCGTCCGATGTGCTCGAACGCGTGGCTCAACAGCGCATCACCGGCTAAGATCGCCATCTCCTCCCCGTATACCTTATGGTTCGTCGGTTTCCCTCGTCGAAAATCGTCGTTATCCATCGATGGCAAATCGTCGTGAATCAACGACATCGTGTGAATCATCTCCAACGCGCACGCCGTCGGCATCGCGCTCGCCATGTCACCACCCACTAATTCGCACGCCGCTAAGCACAACGCCGGACGAATCCGTTTGCCCCCAGCGAGCAAGGAGTACCGCATCGATTCGTGTAACCGCTCCGGGTACATCATCGGCACCGATTTATCCAGCGCGTGCTCGATCGCGGCGTTGACGCGCGCGATGTAGGCGTTGAATTCCTTCTCCTCGCTTCGCGCGTTCGCGTTCGCGGCATTTTTTTGCGATATCGCACATTTTACCACATCTCGTCCTCGCGCGCGCGCCCCCAATCGTCGAGCGACGCTCGCGTCGCGCGCGTTCGCCCTCACGCGCGCGCTCGCCATCGTCATCGCCCTAAAGCCGTCGCGCGCGCGATCGATCGACGCCGAATCGACGCACGTTCGCGATCGCACGTTCGCTTCGCGATGGAATCGAATCGCGATCGAAATCGAGCTCGAAATCGCGTGCGTGCGCGCGCGTCGATCGGTCGCGCGCGTCGAACGCGGGCGTGTCGTGCGTTCGCGTGTGATGCCGCGCCCTCGCGCGCGCGATCGTCGCGCGCGCGCTTTTCCGCGCGTATTATCCAGTCACGCGCGCGCGATCGTGGTCGGTCGATCGGTCGATCGATCGATCGATCGCGCACCCATGGTGGGGTCGATCGATCGATCGATCGATCGATCGCGCATGGTCGATCGATCGATCGCGCCTGGTCCACCGACGACGTCGACGTCCGCCGACGGACCCCCAACGAACCACTCGACGTCCGTGGACGGACCCCCAACGCACGACGTCGGCATTCGCGCGTCACTCAGCGTCGTTTGTCGACGCTTCAAAGCCTCCACGACGCATCGGACGTCGGTAAGGTCGAGGGACGATCGCGATGACGATCGCGATGCCTTTCGCGAAATGCGCGAATGTGTCGGTGGTTGGGTGGACGCGCGCGCGCCGCGCGCGCGCGCGCGCGCGAGCGAACGCGACGGAGCGCGCGACGGAGAATGAGAATGCGACGAATGCGAAAGCGAGGAAGGAAAAAGGACAGACGAAGGAAAAGACGAACGTCCTCGTCGTCGGGGGGGGTGGACGCGAGCACGCGTTGACGTGGAAGTTGGCGTCGAGCGCGAGTACGGGGGCGCTGTATTGCGCCCCGGGGAACGCCGGGATCGCGCGCGAGCGCGGAGTGACGATGGTGACGTTGGATGAGCGCGATCACGCGGCGGTGGTGAGATTTTGCGATGAACGCGACGTTGGGTTGGTCGTCGTCGGACCGGAGGCACCGCTCGTCGATGGGTTGGCGGACACGTTGATGAAGGCGAAAGTACCGGTTTTCGGACCGAGCAAGAGCGCGGCGCGATTAGAGGGGTCGAAAGCGTTTATGAAGGATCTATGCGCCAAGTATAAGATTCCCACGGCGGAGTATGCGAAATTCACCGACGCGGAAAAGGCGAAGGCGTACATAAAATCAAAAGGAGCGCCCATCGTCGTCAAGACTGATGGTTTGGCTGCCGGCAAAGGCGTGATTGTCGCCATGGAGTTACAAGATGCGCTCGATGCGGTGGACGATATGTTAGTGAGCGCTAAGTTTGGTGCAGCGGGGAAAGAAATCGTAGTGGAAGAGTTTTTAGATGGCGAAGAGGCGTCGTTTTTTGCCGTCGTCGGCGGCGGGAAAGCCGTCGCGCTCGCCAGCGCGCAAGACCACAAACGCGTGGGTGATGGAGATACTGGGTTGAATACTGGGGGTATGGGCGCATATTCTCCCGCGCCTGTGGTGACGCCGGAAATAACCGATTACGTGATGCGTGAAATCATCAAGCCCACCGTCGACGGCATGGCGGCCGAGGGTTGCCCGTTCACCGGCGTCATCTTTGCCGGTCTCATGATTTCCAAAGATGGACGAGTTAAATTATTAGAACATAACATTCGGTTTGGCGATCCGGAGTGCCAAGTGTTGATGGCTCGATTGACGAGCGACTTGACTGCATTGCTCCTCGCTGCGGCGACGGGAACGCTCGACGACGTCAAAGTGACGTGGTCTGATGACTCCGCCGTCGTCGTCGTCATGGCTGCCGATGGCTACCCTGGATCGTACGCCAAAGGCGAAGTTATTAAGGGTCTTGATGCCGCCGAGTCGCGAGAGGGCGTCAAGGTTCTCCACGCCGGTACCGCGTCCACGGCGTCTGGCGACGTCGTCTCCGCCGGCGGCCGCGTCTTGGGCGTCACAGCGTACGGCAAATCCATCACCGAAGCCGCCCAGCGCGCTTACGGCGCCGTGGATGTCATCAACTGGCCCGGTGGATTCAATCGTCGCGACATCGGTTGGCGCGCAATCGCTCGAGAGAAAAAGGCTAGATAGTACTAACAGTAATACAACTTTTGCGACGTCAACCTTTTTGCCTCATTCTTGCGACGCGACGAATGCTTCGTCATGCCCCTACCGCGACATCTTCCTCGTTTTGCACCGTTCCATGCGCACGCTCGAGATTCGCTCGAACGTCGCTCATCTCTTCGCGCGCGAGCGCGACGGATGACGCATCATCCCAAGCCTCGCTCTCGGTCGCTCGCGTCGCCGCGCTCACCGCGCTCCCGGCGAGCGTCGTGGAGCAGCTTTTGGCGCGCGACGACGCTCCAGACCCGAGAACGCTCGTCAAACGCATGATTTTGCTCCGTCACTTACTGCCTCGAGCGGATTGCGCGCACATGGTGAGCATCGAGCCGAGATTACTCACGGAGACCGAGGAGTTCGTGGAGTTTGCCGCGCGGGACGCGCTCGAAACGCTGCGCGCATTCATCGCCTGGCCCAACGTCTTGGAATTCATCGTGCAAGAAGAGCCGTCGCTGTTATTGGGATTAAATGGTCAAATGCGATTGGTTGAGTTGCGAGACGCGGCGGAATACTATCGCGAAAACCTCGTCGCCGTGGCCGGGGACGGGAAATCGTGGCTGAGCGTTGGTGCGCAACGGTACGTGTCGAATTTCTTCGTGCAGTACTATTGACGCCAAACAACGAGAGAGTGTAACGTAGTATTTGTTGTCGCCATGTCGACGTAGGAGTAGCGTAAATAGCGAGACTATAGACTGATAATACAATTAAATTTCGATTTTGCGAACGTTTCGATCGCGTTTGGCGCGCGCTTCAGCCAGTTCGGCACGCGCCAACGCGAGCGCAGAGTTAATAGCACCACTTTGAGCGGATTGCGGTCCTCGAAGCTGATGCGCATTGAGCGGGGAGTTAGCAACCATGAATGGCGTGTTTGGAGCGGTGCGCCCGCGGGTGCGAACGACGACGAACTCTTCGCCATCGGAATCTCCATCAGAAATTTCACGAACTTCAAGTTTCTTCGCACTCGAATGCGCTCCGACATTTTGTCGCGAGACGGTATGGTTCGCGTCGCTCGGCGATGCCGGCGCGCGATGCGAGATGTGCGCCATGAAATCGGACTCGCGCAGCGCACTGCGGCGCGCCTCTTGTTCTAGTAGCGCATTTATTTCGCCCGTGAGCTCATTTGAGCGAGCTTCGGCATCACTCAAACGATTCCTGAGTTCCTTTTCGCGTGCCCGCGCCTTGTCCAACTCTCGCTTCAGCACGCTTCGCTCATCTTCCATGACGGCTTCACGCGACTCCAAGGCTTCTATGTATGCCTCGGCTTCGGCAAACTTGGAGCGCATATCTGATATAGCTCTGTGGTGTGACTCCGCCGCGCTCGCCATGGCGTTGCTGACATGCGTCGAAGCCTGCGCTGAAGCCGCGTCCATGGCGTCAATTTCCTGGAGCAATCCTTCGATTCGCGCCTCACTTCCGGCGACGTGCTCTTCGAGTTTTTGCTTCAGCTTACGCTGCTGCGCGAGCACGTCGTTCAAGCGCTTTTGGTCTTCGGTGAGATCTTCGATGCGCGTCATGGCTTCTTGGACGCGTTTGGTCAACTCTGCAATTTCAGCCTCCTTCGATTGCAGTGCCAAAGAGTGTCGCCGCCGCTCTTGATCCAAATCCTCCTGCGCCCGGCGCATATTATCTGTGGCCTCGAATGTCAACCGTGTCTTTGCTTCATCCGATGCTTGAATATCGCTCTCTAGACGCTGCAACTCAATTTCAAGCTTATTGATCACGAGGTTGCGTTCTTCTAAAATTAACTTGCGCTCAGCGCGCAATCCGTCGGCTTCGGCTGTCGTCGCGTCCAGCTCTTCGCGCAACTCTCGCTCAATCGCCTTAAATGTCTCCCTGAGCGTATGTATCTCCTGTTCGTAAGCGACGAAGCGATCGTGCGCCTCTCGTCGCTCGGCTTCGAGCTCGCGTTCGCGCGTCCTGGATGTCTTGCTTTTGCTGTTGAGCACGTCCGGCGTTCGATATAATCGGAGCCCGCCGCCGCTTGCACTCGGGGACTCGCCGCTCGCCACGCGTTCCAGTTCGAAGTGTCCGATTGCGCGCTCGACCTCCTCGCGCATTTCGAGTTGCAGTGCCTCGCCGAATTCATCGAGCGCTGTCTTTTGTGCCTCAGAGATCTTTCTTTCGTACTCAGCGCAGGACGCTTCGTGCGCATCGGTGACCGCCCGCAACAGCGCTCGCGGACGCTCGCAAAGCTCGTCATCACCGATTTCGATCCAAAACCCCGCGTCGCCTTCCGCACGCGTGGCTATTCTTGCATCCACTAATCCTAATCCCCCGCACCGCTCAGCGAACCGCGTCAACGCATCGCACATCCCAAACAACGTTCGGCGCAACGTCTCATTCTCCTTCTCCGCCTCACTCGCTCGACTTTCACTCGTCTCGCGCGCGTCCACCAATCTCGCTCTTTCGCTCTCTAAAATCGCATTCACTCCCGACACACGCTCCAACTCCTCGAGCGTTCGCTCCCCCGCAAACGCCTCTCGACGTCGAGCATCTTTCGCATCCTCCGCCTCCGTTCGCCTCGCGCTCTCGAGACGCTCTAAATCAACTATTCTTTCTCGTAATTCCTCAATCATCCCTCGGTGTGACGTCTCGTTCGCCCCTTCGTCGTTCGCCCCATCGTTCGCCTTCGTCTTGTTCGCGTCTTTCCCATCGCCTTCGCTCTCGTCGACGTCACACCTATCATCATTCGCGTTCGACGAACCTCGATCGACGTCGTTGACGTCTTGGACGTCACCCCCGATCGTCGTCGTCGTCGTCATCGTCGTCGTCGTCGCGCGTTCGCATTCGGCGACATCGAACGCGCGTGCGTTCACGTTCCCTCTGACGTCGTCCTCCCTCGCGTTTTCGTGCGCGTCGCATTCCACGCCATTCGACGCGGGTTTCTTCTTCCTCGGTAACCATCGCTTCATCGCTCGCGCGCGCACTGTCGCGCGAACGGTCGTCGTCTCGGTCGTCCCGGTCGATCGATCGATCGATCGATCTCGCGATCGATGAATGAAATCATTCGATCGATCGATCGATGAATTCATTCGATCGATCGATCGATCGATTCGATCGCGGACGCATCGACGCACTCGATCACGCGCGGTCGACCGTTCGACATCAGGGGAACAAAACGAAACAAAGCGAACGGTTTCAAGACACATCGTTCGCGACATTCGACGCCGCAGCGACCATCGACGCGCTCGCCGTTGAATATTACGAGCGTGAACACGAGTGCGATCGAACGACGTCGAGGCGATGCGGGAAGTGATATCGATTCACATCGGCCAAGCCGGAGTGCAATGTGGGAACTCGTGCTGGGAGCTGTACTGTTTGGAACACGGGATTCAACCCGAGTGCGTGCGAGAGCGAGGAGACGAGACGAGGGCGAGACGCGAAAGGGAGATACGAACGAAGTGAATGTTGATATTCGATGCACGGAATTCGCGTTCAATGGGGGAATGCACGCGATGGAGGACGATAGAATGAGAATGAGATTTGAAACGCGCGCGTTTCGCGGTTGATGATTTTGAATTTCACGCTAACCACGAACGGTTTCTTTGCGCGTTTGAACAGTGGACAAATGCCCCCGGATTCCTCTATCGGGGTGGATGATGATTCCTTTAACACGTTCTTCTCGGAGACTGGCGCTGGGAAGCACGTGCCGCGCGCTATTTTTCTCGATCTGGAACCGACGGTGATCGATGAGGTGCGAACAGGGGCGTACCGCCAGTTGTTCCACCCCGAGCAGTTGATTTCTGGGAAAGAAGATGCGGCGAATAACTTTGCCCGCGGTCACTACACGATCGGTAAGGAGATCGTTGACATCGCTCTCGATCGCATTCGTAAGGTTGCGGACAACTGCACCGGTTTGCAAGGATTTTTGGTGTTCAACGCCGTCGGCGGCGGCACCGGTTCCGGTCTCGGTTCGCTCCTCCTCGAGCGCCTCTCCGTGGATTACGGCAAGAAGTCAAAGCTTGGTTTCACGATTTACCCGTCGCCCGCAGTGTCCACTGCGGTCGTCGAGCCTTACAACTCGGTGTTGTCCACGCACGCGTTGCTCGAGCACACCGACGTTGCCGTGATGTTGGACAACGAAGCCGTGTACGACATCTGCCGAAGAAGTTTGGACATCGAGCGCCCGACGTACACCAACTTGAACCGCTTGATCGCGCAAGTTATTTCTTCTTTGACCGCGTCGTTGCGGTTCGACGGCGCGTTGAACGTCGATGTCACCGAGTTCCAAACCAACTTGGTGCCATACCCGCGCATTCACTTCATGTTGTCCTCGTATGCGCCGGTGATCAGCGCCGAGAAGGCGTACCACGAGCAACTTTCGGTGGCGGAAATCACGGCGAGTGCATTCGAACCATCGAGCATGATGGCCAAGTGCGACCCCCGTCACGGGAAGTACATGGCGTGCTGCTTGATGTACCGCGGCGACGTCGTCCCGAAGGATGTCAACGCCGCCGTGGCGAACATCAAGACCAAGCGCACGATTCAATTCGTCGACTGGTCACCGACCGGGTTCAAGTGCGGGATCAACTACCAGCCGCCGACCGTGGTGCCGGGTGGCGATTTGGCCAAGGTGCAACGCGCGGTGTGCATGATTTCCAACTCCACGGCGATCGCCGAAGTGTTTTCGCGAATCGACCATAAGTTTGATTTAATGTATGGGAAGCGAGCATTTGTGCACTGGTACGTCGGTGAGGGTATGGAAGAAGGCGAGTTTTCGGAAGCGCGCGAAGATCTTGCATCGCTCGAGCGCGATTACATGGAAGTTGGAGCATCATCGGATCCTACGGATCCGTCCGACGGATATTAAACTTTATCGGAATCCCGCCGACAGCCGCACGGAAGTTAAGAACCGCATCGCTTTGTCGACGCGCCGGCTGCGGAAACGCGCCCCATGCGATGACGCAGACTGAATGCCACAATGAATGAAACGGATTAAATTTGTAAACCATATCATCACTTATCGATTCGCGTGTATGAAAGGCTGTTGCAGCACCGCCGCTTGGAAGTGACAAGATGGCCTCACTCGGCGGAGCGCGCTGCTATGCGCGCCCTCGCGCTTGAGTGCGTGCCATCGCCATCCGTCGTTCGAGCGCTGCTTCGGGATAAGTCTGATGACGACGTTCTTGCGTCTCCGAGCGCCGCCGACGACGCTCTCGCGTCGTCGTACGTTTCTTCTTTGGATGCCAAACTCTCGGCGCTCCGCGACGAGCTCCGCCGAGCGGCGCGTCCGAATCCAACGACCAAACGCATAGAGTCGCGCGCAAAGCCGCGCATAGAAATCATCGGTGACAAAACGATAGCGGTCGACACCGTCGATGCCGACGACGTCGTCCTCGCGTGGGCGTGCGCGTCGTTAGTCGTCGCGACGCACGCGAAGACGTCGACGGGCGACGTCCCAAAGTGGAGCTCGGCGTCGGCATCGACGGTCGCAACGTCGATGCACGATGAGTGCTTTCGAAATGATCTTAAGACGACGCTTATGGCGTTCGCGGGGGCGAGCGATGAGATTTTTCGTGCGTTGGAGGCGCCGAGGAATAGTTTTCAAGCGTCGAGCGCTGACACCGAGCTCGCAGCTCATGTCGCGGCGCGGCAGCTGTTTTGGTATTTAGATTACGACGCCTTGCAAGGCGAGAAAGAGTGCACGGAGGCGATGGCAAGAATGATACCGTGCGTTCTTCGAGCGATGGATTATCCGAGCGGTGTGGTGAAAATGTACGGTGCGGTGTGCGCGGAGCGAGCACTGAAATGGACGATGTACGATTGGCGCCAAGGATGCGGGAGCGTTTTACTCGACACTTTGCGCTCGGCTTTGGTCGGCGCAACCGCAGATGTCTGGTCGCATGCATTAAATGCGTCTTGCGCGCTGACGGTGATCATGGCAAATGGGGACGACGTCGCGAAAGAATACCGAGAGACATTTACCCGCATTTTGGACCACGCGTCGTTGCGCGCGGCGGACGTCCAGTATGCCGAGCCGCTCGTCGCGTCGCTTCCTTTGCTGATTGCAAACGCTAAGATTTGCGTCGCATCGCACTTGAAGAGATTGTTGCCGCTCTTATGTGGGTATCTGCAGTCGTACAAGGACAGCGTTTCCATCGGAGCTGCAAAAATCATCGCGCTCGTCATCGAAAACGCTTGGCCTCGCATCGGCGCGCACTGCGCCGCAATGTGGCCCGAGTTGAAACGCGCCTACGCCGAAGCAGACGGTCGATCGGCAATCACTAGTGACGCCCTCCGTCGCGAACTTGAGCACATCGCCGAACTCTTGCACCTTGCAGCCGGCGACGCGTTTTCATCCACATGGACCGCCGACGCCGACATCCCGGCGCACGCCGAATCCTTTGTCGAATTTTTACGCGCCCTCCCAGCGCGCATGGTCTCGTCCGGAAAGTAGAACTTAAATTCTAGTTAGCATCGCGAATTTATTCGCAATACATAGCGAAAAAGCGAAAGTGAGAGCGCTTTAACCTGTTTGAACTCGGAGTACCATGAACTTAATTTCACGCCCAGTCAACGCATTGTCTTGGGCTGTTGTTTGGAATTGAAGGTTGACATCGGTCTAAATAGAGTTGATTGAGATTGATGAACCAGAACCATGTACTAACACTGTAACAGATATTTTATAATACGACGAAGAACTTTGCAACCGTCCGTTTCATCGATTTCATCGAGCGATTCGCGATACGTACTAGAGTCATCAAATTCGCCGCGTAGTTCGCTGTGAAAATCAATGCCGGCGCGTCCTTTATTCTGTATTTGTACAGTACACTTGCTATTAATAATGGGTGCTGAGTATTTTAATCGTGCTTGAACTTGAGCCTAAGATTCGGGAATCCGCTCGCGGCTTTGTGTTTTTCAAACATGGTTTCAATCGATGAGTAGTACGCTTTATGTACGCGTTCAATGTCTTCAGGTCGCGCCGCTCCATTTTCGTCTGGCTCTGGCAGCGATACTGGCTTACCAATCACAAACGTCAGGGGTACGCGCGCTGGGAGGGGTAAAACGCCTCCGTATCCAACTGCGAATAAAGGAACTGACATGCGGAATTTTTTGTAAAAGAATCGACCAGTCGAACGCCATAGATTTGTATATGAAGCACTTTCGCCAAAGACAACAATCGGGCACAATCGGGCACGTTCCTGAATCGCAATTCGAATAAAACCGCGGTGTTTCGTGCACAGCACAATCTCTTCTTCGTTCACGCCACCGATATGCTCAGCCATTTCTCGTTGACCTCCTGGTACGACGACCACTGCGCCCTCCGTGCGAAGTGTTGTCTCAAAAATTGATGTCGAAACGCTCCTAACGCCGACCCAGGCCGCAAGCTCTCGCACAATTGGCGCACGAAATAGCGCCGAAGCCGCGAGCGTGACTGGTTTCAAACCTTTGAAACGCTCGCGAAACTCGCGAGTCATGGACATCCAAATCGAACCTGTTGGTATTAAGCCGTGCGGATGATACGCAAACACCAGTGGCCCGCTCTCATCGCCTCGATTGTTATCCATCGATGTCAGCGCAATCTCATCTCCGACCTCGTCTAAGCACACCACGCGAACGCTTCCATACCACGAAACCGCCGCCTGCTCCACTACATCTCGCGTCCACGTTTGAAACGCCAGCCATGACTTCTTTCCTTGTTCGTACCGTCTAGTGTTCAAAAAGCTCAAGCTATACGAGACGACTATCACCGCGCTCGTCCACAATCCACCAATAGCGTACCCCGTGCACAGCACCGCGCAGATGAAATACTGCGGCGCGTGTATTAACTGCAACACGGCTAACATGTGCATCACGTGTGCGACCGATCTCACATCGACCGATACCATGGTCCTCGGCGCTGCGCTCGTCTCTCGACGCGACTCGCTTAGCGTCGTCGACTCGCGCGTCGACTCGCGCATCACCCCCTCGCCCTCCGACTCGCGCGCGCGCACGTTCGTATCATCGCACATTTTACTTCTCGTTTTTCGCGATCCATCATCGAAAAACGCGAGAGATATTGCCACTAAACTCTCACTCGCTATGGACCCGCCCAGGGCGCTCCAACTCAGCGCCGCCGCCGCCATCCGCCGCGCCCTTCTCCCGTCGCCTTCGCCCTCGAACGCGTGCGACATCTTCAGCGCATCGAACGATATCGCCGCACACGCGATGAGCGATGCGACGCCGATCGCCGCTGACGTCCACGCACACGCTTGTAAAACAACAAACGCGTGGCTCCCGCGCATGGGTTGCCACGCGCGCCACCCGCGCGAGCGATGAAGCACGCCTCCGACGGCGAAGTGCGTGAACACGACGGCGACGAGGGCGAATAACGTCAACACAACGGCGATGTGCGACATCGAAGGAGGGACGAGGCAGACGTCGAAGAGGGCGTCGTCACGGAGTGCGTCGCGTCGCGCACTGACGCGACGCCGCGGCGCGAGCGCCCTCGGCTGAACAACGCACGACGCGTCAGTGTCACGCGCGTGAGCGCAGAAGTCGACGTCGAGACGATATGGAGGACGTGAAAGACGTCGTACGATCGATAAAGGTTGTAAATGCGCGAGAGCGCGTGAAGAAGGCGTATAAAGAACAGCGTCAAGGACGAGCGAAACACAGTGAAATAGACGAGGACTACGGGAAAGATATCGACGCCCCGCGCACGGCGCGAGCGTACGAAGAGCGATTGATAAAACAAGTAAATTTACGACAGATGATGGTCTCCAAAGGGAAAGAGGTGACGAAAAAGCTTGGCGATGCGATTGATTATTTTCAAATCATGGCGTCGACGCAGAGAGTCATTGAGGAGTGCGAAAGAGAACTTAGGGACGAGCAAGCGCGCGGTGAGATCGAAGGCGAAGGAGAGAATAAAGCGTCTGTGAGATTTGACCCGGATTTACATTCGCCAATCGCAGCGGCGAACGCAGACGTGCGCGCGGATTTCGATAGCTTTAGATTGAAGCGCGGCGGCGCGAGCGCGGCGGCGCCTCGACAGTCGAGCGCAGAGAACGCGTTGGCGGATCTCGCGGAAGTGAACGATGCGATTGAGAAAGAGATGGGGAATAAAGGGATGAGTCCGAGTCGTTTTTACGGGCATGGGTCGACGGCATTGTCGGATTTAGGGTGGCGACGTGCGGGACAAGGGACGAGTCAAGGGAGTCGACAGCTCCAAGCCGCTTTGGGGTTGCGAATGTCAGCCGTGAAAGAACAATCGTACCATCGAGAGCGACGAGATAAGGAAGAGCGCGAACAGCGAAGAACGGCGATGCCGTCGACATCAGCGGCGGAGGAGCAGGTGCGATTGCCAGAAACGTGCGTTGAATCCCCACTGTCCGAGCGCCCAACGAAGCGCCGCGCGCCGTCTCGCGGGAAAAAGTCGGAACCCATGGTGGTGGATTTGCTCGAAGAGAGCGACGAGAACGACGATGGTGAGAAAAAGCAGCTACCGCCGTATGAGCCCACGGTGGATTTAATCGGCGACGGGCAGCCGAGACGATCGACGCGCGCGAGTCGATATCGCTCGCTTCCGCAACTAGTTGGAAATCTAGACGCCATGTATCCCGACTCCGCCAAGGGCGCAACGCGCGTGGCGCTCGCAGATCTGGACTGCTTAAAGGATGGAGAGATGCTGAATGATCAGTGCGTGGATTTTTATTTGAAGTACTTGCAGTGCGAGACGCTCGCGAAGAACTATCCGCTCATTATGAACAGAGTGCATATTTTCAACAGCTTCTTTTATCAAAAGTTGGCGCAAAAGCACGACGAAGAGTCGACGCTCGACGCATCAACGGCGGCGCACGACAGAGTGAAAACGTGGACCAAAAGCGTCGATGTTTTTTCAAAAGATTTCTTATTGATTCCCATACATAACAATCTGCACTGGTCTTTGATCGTCGTATGCAACCCTGGAGGGGCACGCGAACCTTTCATGCTGCATCTCGACAGCATGCTCGGTGGACACAACTCTGCATCTGTCTCAGCGACAATTAAAAAGTATCTTGACAAAGAATGGATCGCACAAAAGGGTGAATCAGCCGAATCACCAAAATTTACGCGCGAGCGCTACATGCCGACATTTCGTCCTCATGTTCCGCGACAGCAGAATGGATGCGACTGCGGCGTGTTCATTCTTTCGTTCGTTGAAAAGTTTGTCACTGAGGACAAATTAGACGTGCTCACAAAGGATTACGCCAAGCTATCGACAGAGACTCATCCAAGTGATGGTAGAAAATTGTTTTTGCGAAAAAATTGGTTTCCGCCGAACGAAACTGCGGATGAAATGCGAACGAAAGTGAGCCTGCTTATCATTCAAGTTATTGCGGATTCGATCCCCGCGGACGACGCTTCTCTTCTGTCGCTCAACGAAGCGCATCAAATTTACGCTCGCGATTTGGACGAGCGTCAATCGATGGTGAAAAAAGCTGAATCAAAAATAGAACGCGCACATCAAAAAGCTGAATTGGACAGATTGGCGGACGCTCGGGCAAAGGAAGGAATCGATGAAGACAAACAGTTAGAGGTTGACTTCGAACTCGTTCAGCCGAAATTTCAAGCACGAGCGGCCAAAGAAAACGTAAGCGCCAGAGCAGTCGAGTTTCCAGGTCCGCGTGCGACTCCAAGAGAGAAAACAGAGGAGAAGAAGGAGATGACGCGAACGATGTCCAGTTATTTCCAGGGAACGGCTCATAGGCTTGGCGGGAGCGCTCCTCCTGGTGGACTAGCTGGAAAGCCAGTCACGCGAGGTAACAACGTAGGCAACGCTCAACTGCTTGAAAGATTTCAACGCAGTCTAGCGAAGAATGAACAAGATGACCCGAAGTCCGAACGCGAAGAAACGCGGCAGAAATTGCAAAGCGAATTTTCCAAGGCTAGAGAGAACGCGAAAATTAAATCCCACGGTAGGAGCAACATCCTCAACGTGCTTCGACCGGAAACGGCCGTGAAGGCACCTGTGATGGACGATGACTCTTCCGACGACGATAAAGGCATCGCACTTCCCCGCACGTATACTTAGACCCTTTCATGAATAGAAATGTTTAGCATCATTAGTTGACGGCGTATTTCCACTCGATATCAGTTCACATCCTCGAACGCTTTGCTCCTCAAAACTCGCCGCTTCGTCATGCGCACTTGCCTCAGCCAACTCGCGCGAGCGCGGTCAACCGTACTCGCGCGTGACTTTTGCATGACATCTTCGTCATCGGCATCGTCATCGGAGCGCGATCGCCAGATGCGTCCGATGCCGGAACCTGCGCGCGAGGCAATGGATGAGCAACAACCAACGCCGCTCGAGCAAGAAGTGGCTCGACGACGCGCGATGGCCCTCAAAGAATGGCTCTCCAGTGAGCTCGGCGAAGAGAGGGCGATGCTGACGGGGATATTGGCGAAACATCGAGTGCAAGTAGCGGGCGGGGGAGACGAAGCGAAGGCTTTACTTCAGGACCTCCTTGAGTGGAAGGCAGACTTTGTGACATCATCAAAGTCTGCACAAAAGTAGAAGTTATGATAATATCCGATAGAATTAAACAATACGCAGCTAACAGCTAAAAGTCTTATGGTACAACAAGGGCGTCAGCGTAGAGTGTGGTGCGCTGACGCGGGATTCGACCGGCAGATATGATGATCTGACGCATCGTTGTGGAATCAATTTCTTGCCCGAATGTCGCTCCAGCGGCGCGAGTGATGGATTCATTCATAAGCGTCCCTCCCATATCGTTACATCCAGCATGGAGAAGATGGGATGCCAATTCGGGTCCCATCTTCACCCAACTGGCTTGAATGTTCTTGATTCCAACTGGGCCGAGAACGAGTCGAGCGACAGCGTGCATCAAAATACACTCTCGAAGGGTTGGTCCTTTGCGCGAATTTCCAGCTTTATACACCGGAGCTTCAAAGTGGACGAACGGAAGAGGTACAAACTCGGTGAAACCTTGGGTGCGAATGTGCAGGTCTCGAATAGCGCGAAGGTGTCGCGCCCATGCGTGCGCACCATCGGTGTCTATGTGACCAAACATAATGGTGCTCGTCGTGGGAAGCCCGACACTGTGCGCGTCTTCCACGACTGCCAACCACTCCGACGCTGTGAGCTTATCCGGGCAGAGCGATTTGCGCACCTCGTCGTCTAAAACTTCAGCAGCGGTGCCAGGTAAAGATCCAAGCCCAGCATCGGAGAGGAGCTTCAAATACTCTCGATTGCTCATACCCATTGACTTTGCGCCATGCGAAATTTCCAGCGGCGAGAACGCGTGTACATGAATTTCGCTCGCTCCAGCTTTAGCAGCTCTGATGAAACCTAAATAATCTTCACCAGTGAACGATGGATGGATACCTCCCTGCATGCACACCTCTGTGGCGCCACGAGCCCAAGCCTCTGCGGTCCTCCGCGAGACTTCGTCAAAGTCGAGTAAGTACGGCTTGCCACGAAGCTCGACCTCCTCAGCCTTAGTTTTTCCTTTGCTAAACGAACAAAATGTGCACGCCAGAGAACAAATATTGGTGTAATTTATGTTTCTATTGTTTGCAAAGGAAACAATATCACCGCACTGCTCTTTACGCAGTGCATCAGCCGCGGTGCAAACAAAATCAAAATCATCCCCGCGCGCTTGTAACAACGCCACAATGTCATCATTTGAGTAATTCTCATCATTCGCGAGCGCGTGCAGCGCAGCGCTCACATTGTTTGAAACCCTTCTTTTCTCGTTCCCAGTGCGTCGAAACGGTACTCCGCCGTCGACGCCAACAATGTCGACGGATTCTTTTTCGTTGCTCTCTGGTCGTCCTGGTGACCACGAGACTCCGCGCGCCAAAAATTCCGCATCCGCGAGCCGTCTAACAAAAGGGGAGACATTATCATCGAGCCAAAACGCCGAACCACCAACACTGGTGCGTTGATCGTCTACGCGCAAGTATTTGGGGTGCACAGGAAGTCTCGGCGCAAGCGTAAAGCCTTCCTCATGACAAACTCGCGAGAGAGCATCAAGATGTGGCCATGGCGCTTCGGCATTGACGAAGTCGGGAGTCACGCCCGGGGAAATTCCGCCCCAGTCATTGATGCCTGAGCGCAATAGTGCGCGCCAGCCGTCCTCTTGCCCGGGCGTCAAGTTCGGGGGCGCTTGAATCACCATATCGGCGCCAAAAATCACGCGTGCCGCTGCGACAGTCCAAGTCAACTCTTCAATCGATGGATTTGGATGATTCTCCATAGCCGTGTTCGGCTTGGCGAGAAAGTTTTGAATTATAAGCTCTTGAATGTGCCCATATTTATCGTGTAAATCCTTGAGCGCGAACAACGACTCGAGCCGTTCGCGTCGAGTTTCTCCGATTCCAATCAACAAACCAGAAGTGAAAGGAATACGCTCCTCGCCGGCGAGCGCGATCGCGCGCAATCTCGTCTGCGGCTTCTTCGTATCACACTCAAAGTGCGCCTCGCCTGGAAGTAAAAGCCGCTCACTCGTTGACTCGAGCATCAATCCTTGAGACGCGCTCACTCGACGCAACATTTTAAGCTCTGCTCTCGTCAAAATCCCTGCGTTGACGTGCGGAATCAACCCTGTCTCCGCGAGAACGCGCTCCGCCGCAATCGCGACGTAATCCGCCGTGGACCCACCACGTCGCCCCAGCAACTCGTTCAGCTCCTCTCTCACGTTGTCGTACTTCAATTCCGGTCGATCGCCCAGAGTAAGCAAGCACTCCGTCGCCCCAGCCTTTTTCCCTCGTCGCGCCACGTCCACAATCTCATCGATCGTCATGTACGACCTTTTCCCTTTCCCCGGCGCTTCGACGAACGCGCAGTATCCACACTCATCTCGACACGCCTTCGTCACCGGCACGAACACTTTCGCTGAAAACGTCGCCACATTCGAGCCTTCAACGCGCGCGCGCGCCGCCTCGCGCAGCGCCGCGTCATCCAGCGCGAGCACCTCCTCCATCGTTGTCCCTGCATTCCCGCGCGCGCGCGCGCGTGAATTCGCGCGTGTCATCGCACGCATTTTCTGTTTCCCATCTGTCACCCGCGCGTGCGCGCGCGCGCGCGACGCCGTGAACATCAGCGACGCACTGATGCTAACCGTCGACGACGACATCGTCGACGACGACGACGACGGACACGCACTGGACATAAAGATCGAACAAATCTCGACTCCAATACGTCCCTCGAGATTTTATGGTAATTTCATACCCCTCATCGTCGAATGTATCATGGACACACGTCATTGGCAGTACGTCGTTTTCGCGAACACCACGAGATTTCCACGTCCATCGCCCTCGGTCGCCCACCGTCGATCGCGCGCGACGGTCGAACGACGATCGCGCGTCGCGCGCGCGCGTCGACACTTTGTTCGTTCGTCGTTCGATCGTCGCGTTCGATCGATCGTTCGTCGAACGACGTCTTTCCTCTTCGTGCGCGTCGTTCTTCCCGTGCGCGTCGGCGCGATCGACGAACGACACGACGGTGATCCCAACGCACGCGAACGAGGACTCGCGATCGGTCGAGCGAGCGATATCTTGGATAGCGCGCGACGGGCGACGCGACGCGTTCGCGATCGACGAACGGGAACGGGAACGGGAACGGGAACGAAAGAGGGATAGACGACGCGAGGGACGAACGCGAGGGACGAACGTAAGAAGAAGTGCTGCGTTGAGACGATATACACAGACACAACGCGCGTAGACGGAGGGTGGAAGAACGGGAAAGGGAAAGCGAAAGTGGAGGATGATGATGGGAAACTCGACGCGAGCGACGCGAGGGACGGCGAACGCGAACGCATTCGCACGCAAGAACGGGCGAGCGCGCTTGGATTGGAACGAGCTTAGGCATGCGTCGAAGAGCGATCGAAGACGAACAAATGCGATGGTGGATTCGATGAACTCGGGGATGAGAGTTGGGGGTGGAGAAGCGAGTTCGAGCGGCGCGAGAGAGAGCGGGGGCGAGCGCAAAGTGCGACCAGGGATGCGACGAGAGTTTTGCGACGAGCGATCGTTACAAACACCAGAGGAGACGAGTGCGTTGAGAGAGTTTTGGTATCCGGCGACGTTTGAGAGCAAGTTTAAGGATAACATTGACTCGATTGAGTTTGTGTTGTTAGATGAAGAGTGGGTGATCACGAAGACGGCGATTGGGGAGTTCAAGTGCGAGGCAAAGAGGGATTCAACGAGGTCATTGGCGACTGGCACACGCGATGGGATGGTGATGGTTTGGCCAGGCTCGTGCGAGCCCACGGCGGAGTTGCCTTCGCACTTCGCGCCCCCGGAAGGGTACACTATTCATGCCGAGTTGGTGATTGAGGACGTGCCCGTTGAGCATGGGTTGTTGATGGAGAACTTGCTGGACTTGGCGCACGCACCGTTTACACATACCGGGACTTTCGCCAAGGGATGGGGCGTTCCAAATATGGTGCGATTTGCCACGCGCAAGCTTCGAAAACAGGGCGACGGTTGGGGCGATATCACGAACTTCCTGGTAAATGGTAGAAGTGAAGGTAGCTGGAAGCCGTACCCCATCGACATGAAATTTCTGGCGCCGTGCATGGTGGATTCACACATTGGTCTTTCACAGCCAGGCGCCGTCGGGAAAGGCGCGCAGTTCACCGAGGGTGTTACCGCGATGGAGTGCGAGAAGCATTTACATCAGCTTCACGTGTGCTTGCCTTCGACCCCGGGCCGTACGCGCTTGCTGTATCGCATGTCGCTTGACTTTGCGTACTGGGCAAAATTCGTCCCTGGCATCGAGTACGTTTGGACTGAAATGGCAAACCAAGTCCTCGGGGAGGATCTAAGGTTAGTCACTGGTCAGCAAGATCGCATGCTACGTGGTGGACGAGTTTGGGCGCATCCTGTGGCGTACGACAAGCTTGGCTTGGTTTACCGTCGCTGGCGTAACGTCGCTGAAGGGCGAGAAGTAGACGAGTGTTCAGTGCCAGAATAAGCATATCGCAAGTAGCGGCAGCAACCTTTTAATTTATAAAAGACCGTAACATCGTTTTATGACACGTTTGCACCGTGATTTTGCGCGAAGAGGCGCACACTTCTAGCGAATGACGAGGCTTTCAAAGAACCGTTATTATTATCATATTCCAAAGCTGGTCGACGACCAGTATCTTAAAATGTCAAAGTTCATCAACTCAAAGTCAAATTCAATTCCAATAGGGAAGTGTACTAGGACGGCAAAGATGTAGCAGTATTAATTAACGATAGTGGCGGAATGAGGCCCCAGCGGAGCGCTTCGAAGCTAATTCGTTGTAATAAGTATCCATCAACGTGTCGTTGATACTGGAGGAGATGCTATCGCTTGAGACGTCACGTGGCGGAGGAGCAGTTGTTGCGTGCGATACTTCTGTAAATGCGATGCAACGTTTTCTCGAGACAAACCCGGCACTTGCATCACTTCCATGATCTTCTTCGGAACGGCGTCACGTCCACCGAGCTTATCCACAGCCTTGATGAACCGCTTGTGCAAGGCCTTTGTCCATATCACGCGCTGACTCTTGGGAATCTGCAAACCTTTGATCGGAACATCTGCATACGCTTGAACAACGCGCGAAGGAGCGGGTCGCTCACAAGCACTGTGGAAAGTCAAATTGCGTGGCATGTCTATGATGTCTTGCGTCATCACCAGCGCTTTGAGCTTCGGTGCTCTTGGAACCTCCTTTAGGAACGTAGGAATGCCGGGCGTCGGTTTCTCATTGAAGTACTCCTTGAACGATCGCGAAGTGCATCCGCGTAAGATGAACCCTCGCCCATCCGCATTCGTCGGTAACGTCGCTTGCAACTCTGAATCGATACAGCGCAACTCAAACAACTGGCTCACAAAGTCATCCGCATCCGCGAATCCGACGCCTTCGGAACTCGCTTCTCCCGCCCCTTCGCACGTCTCCACCTCGTTCTCCACCTCCTCATTCGCTCTCGCGCGCGCGCTGTCGTTCAAAACATCCATCCCGTTCCTTTCCCCGTTCTCGTCCTTCGCGTTCGCGTCTTCGAACGTCGCCTTTGTCGCATCCGCCCTTTCCAATCCCTTCGTTCCGTCGTCGCGCGCGTTCCCGTGTTCGCGCGCGCGCGACCGCATCGCGTTCGACGTTCCACCCCCTCGCGCGCTCGCACGCCTTCCAACGACCTTCCTCTCTCGTCGTGCGCGCGTCGTCGTCGTCGCCGCGTCGACGAACGTCGTCGGATGTCGAGCGCGGACGCGACCTCGACCTCGATTCGCCTCGCTCGCGCGGACGTCCGCGCCGTCGTCCGTCGTCGTGATTTGGTGTTACCACGCCTGTTGACGCGCGACGTAGTGCGACCGCGCGATCGCCGATGGCGCGCGCGAGAGAACGCTCGAGGGCGAGGTCGTGCAAATACCAGGATGTGCCTCGGGGGATCGAAGACCGATACCAGCGGATACCAGCCGTATGGCAAACAGTATGATACACCCACAGTCTTGAGTTAATTGACTCAAGATCATACGTACACAAATCCCAGCGCACCCTCGTTTTTGATCTTCGTTTGTCTCATTCCCCAGTCATCGTAACGATTTTTGTTTCAGTCATCCCGACCCCCGCTGGTCTCGGTATTCGATTCGTCAGCTTTGCCCTTGGTTCTGCTATATAGGAACCGGTCTCCGCGGCAACCCAGCTCGAGCGGCGATGGATGCGAATGCCATCGCACTGCGAGGCGGTGCAGTACGACGTCGAGAAAATCACACGCGAATGACACTCGACGTCGACCGGACCGGACCGATGGTTTCGCGCGTCGACCGCGATCGCGACGTCGTCTGTACGACCCCAGGGCGTCGCGCGTGGAGATTCTTGGTGCTGGCTAAACCCCGAACGCGCGCGCGCGCGAACGCCTTCGACGACGACGACGACGACGATGGAACATCCGACGGATGGATGCGCGCGCGAGAGCGAGGACGAGGCGTCATTCGCGTCGAAGGCGAACGGGACGTGAGGCGTGAGGC
>Ga0222712_10000793_pt1 | contig 40513 bp, 34 predicted proteins | sample C33_657DmetaG_FD_165043 | JGI IMG/M metagenome (GOLD analysis project Ga0222712, IMG submission 165043) | Estuarine water microbial communities from San Francisco Bay, California, United States - C33_657D | ecosystem: Environmental > Aquatic > Marine > Unclassified | place: USA: California... | reverse complement strand
ATAGTGACCTTTGTTTTAATGAAACCTGGGCAAATAATACTAATCTTTATTTTAGGGTCTATTTCTGTTCTTAATGAATCAAAATATCCATGCAGCGCATGCTTAGATGCTGAGTAAGCCGAACGAAATTTTGTTCCGAATTTTCCAACCAGACTACTGATTATAACAATATGACCGGTGTTATGGGATATCATGGAGGGTAAAATGCTCTGAGTAAGTACTACAGTTCCCCAAAAATTGATGTTCATGATTTTTTGTGCCACGTCTAGATTAGTTTCGAGCGCCAGTGAACGCTGGCTAACACCTCCAGAATGGATAATTAAATCAACTCTATTAAATATTTTGATTGCTGAGGCAGTTGCTTCCTTTAAGGAGGCGGTGTTTTCAAGGTCGAGCGGGAGTACATGTATATCAAGAGGGTTGATCGTACAATTACTTTTTACCACATATAAGGATTCTCTGTTTCTGGATGAGAGAATGAGTTTGGCACCCATTGCATTTAGTTTATAAGCTAGTGCTTCACCTATTCCGCTTGATGCACCTGTTATCCAAACAACTTTGTTCCTGATATCCATAGAATTTAGGTATTTATAAATAGTTCTGAGGCAATGTGGTCAGCGAAGAGTTTCCCATCTGTTGTCAATGTAACGATCTGATCATTTAAATTAATCCAGTTTTTATCGGCAAAAGGTTCCAGACCATCTCTTACTTCATTTGAATAGTCTGAGCCAAAGCGTTCAGTAATTTTTTGCAAACTCATTCCCTTACTTGTGCGCAGAGAAGTCATTATATATTCATTGATACGGTTTTCGGTAGTCAGGACTTCTATTTCTGCAGGAATTTTTTTTAGCTGTATCTGGTCAATGTATTTGGAATTATTTGAAATATTCCATTGCCTGCTTTCACCATTGAACGAATGAGCTGAAGGCCCTATGCCCAGATAAGACACCCCTTCCCAATAGTTTGAATTATGCTTGGAATACAAACCCGGCTTTGCGAAGTTTGATATTTCGTAATGTTCGAAGCCTACTCCTATAAGTTGATCCATTAAAAAAAGGAACTGAGAAGTGCTCTGGCCTTCATCCATTGGCTTTTGCTCACCTTTTTTAATAAATGATGACAAGGCTGTTGCAGGTTCTACCGTCATGGCATAAGAAGAAATATGAGGTATCTGTAATTCAATGAGCTGCTGAATATTATGTTCCCATTTAGGTGTGTTAAGCAGTGGAAACCCATAGATCAGATCGGCTGTTATATTTTCAAAACCTGCATCTTGAACTCTTTTGATTGAGCTTTGCGCTTCACGAGCGGTATGGGCTCTGTTCATCCATTTCAGGTCCTCTTCAAAAAATGATTGTATACCAATGCTAAAACGATTAATCAGTGTTTGCCGAAATTCTCTTACTTTTTGAGGATTCAGATCATCAGGATTTGCTTCCAGGGTAATCTCAGCTGTTGGAGAAACTTCATACAGGTCAGTTATTGCTCCAATTAGGATTTGCAACTCATCGGCGCTGAGTAATGATGGGGTACCTCCACCAAAATAGATCGTTTCTATCGTTTCTCCGGCTAAATAATTCTTTCTTAAATCAATTTCTTGACTTAATGCATGAAGCATTTGGTCTTTGTATTGTGGCGATGTGCTGAAATGGAAATCGCAATAGTGACAGGCTTTTTTACAGAAAGGGATATGGAGATAAATTCCGGCCATGGTACAAATCTACAACAAATACCGGCAGAGCCAATAAATTGCAATAGCTAGGAATTTTTAACTCTTTCGGCTAATTTTTCTTTTCGATACTTAGCCATATTGATCAGGAACACACTTCCCAGAATGATTATTAGTCCAGCGACTTGGATGCCTGTAATTTTTTCATTTGCAAAAAATACTCCAAGAAGCACCGCTACAACAGGATTTACATACGAGTGTGTACTAACCTGCATGGCAGTTCGCACCTGGAGTAGCCATACGTATGCACTAAATCCAGCGATAGAACCCATACTTACCAGATAAGCAACGGCGAACCATGAATCGGATGGCACTTCACTCCATTGAAATGTGCTGAATTCATCGCGAATGAAAATGCCTGGAATAAAAGCAATTCCTGCAGCCATAATTTGCCAGGTTGTTGAAACAATGATCGGCCCTTCTGCAGATTTGTACTTTGAATAGAGGGAACCCCCTGCCCAGGTAATCGCTGCAAATAGCAATAGTATCATACTGCTCATTTTTACAGGAGTACTTTCTGGTATTGAAAAGATCTGTGAAATTTGTTCACTAAAGAGTAAAATCACTCCTGCTAGTCCAATAAGCATTCCAGCAATGATCGATTTACTTCTGAAATTTTCAGACCATTTAGGCTTGTCCAGTAATACAAACCATAAAGGGGCAGATGAAACAGTAATGGCAACCATAGCACTTGGCATGCTTTGTTCCACCCAAATCACAATTCCGGTTCCAAAAAAAAGAAGTAATATCCCACTGATAGCTGCGTGTTTGATACCCTTGATACCAAATAGTTTTTCACCTTTTATAATACACCATATTGCCATGATTAAGCCTGCTATAATAAAACGAAAGGCACCCAAAATAAATGGTGGAAATCCCTTTACCGCAATCTGAATAAAGAAATAGGTTGAACCCCAAACAAAATAAATAATTGCAAATGCAAGAATTACCATTATTGGTGAAGCGGATTTGGTTTCTGAGGCAGACATTTATTCTTTAGGTATTAATAGTTCTTGTTGTTCTTTAGTGGTTTCAAGAACAATGCTGGTTTTAGTGATAGTTATATCAGCAATTTTGCTCATGCTATTTCGTATCATTTCTAAAAGTGATGCTGAATCGGAAGTGCGTATTTTTACAAGAAAACAGTGATCGCCTGCAATCTGATGAACTTCTTGTACCCCTGCAATTTTTGCAAGTTCAATGCCAGTATTACTATTCCCTATTCCTTTGTTTGCTTGAATGTAAACAAAAGCAATAAGGTTTTGATTTAATGCTGCTGGATTTATACGGGTTGTATATTGTAGTATAATTTTCTTTTGTTCCAATTTTTTGACCCTCTCGAACACTGCAGAAGGAGCCATTTTTAATACCCGCGCAATGTCCGCATTGGATATTCTCGAATTTTCCTGCATTAGGCTTAGAATTTCGAGATCTATTTTATCAGATAAGTGCTCTTTATGATTCATTGTTCGTTAAAAATAATAAAAATAGAATAATATTCAAATTTATATTGAATTTAAAGAATAATATTCTTTTTTATATAAATTTTAATTGATTTTTCATTGCCATTGAATAAAAAAACAATTTATTTGATATCAGCGATCATATTCAAATTTTCAAGTCAAAAAGATATTTAGGAAACAAAAATAAAAAAGTGGAAATTTGAAAAAATGGAGTTATCTGATTTTATGGATTTTAGCTAAGGATGATCAAACGGTTTTTCGGTTTAATACTGATAGTATTCTTAATTAATCCCCTTGTTTTTGCGCAGGTTGACAGTAGCAAATCAAATTTTAGGCAACTGAATTTTTCCGAGTCTAACAGGCGGTTAGATTCAGTTACTTTGGTGCAGAGGCAAAATTTTATAGATTCAGCAAACGCTATAAAAGATTCCCTTTCTACTGTTTGGATAAAGGCGCCTGATCCTAATAGACCTAATCTTTTTTTAGATAGCCTTATTTCACTCTACAAAGTTGAAAATCTTGACTTCCATTCCTGGGCAAGTAAATTTCAGAAGAAATCTGTCCGGTATGATGCAGGTAGTCTAAGATCCTACAGAGAAACATGGGTCATTGCAGTAGTTTTATTTCTTGTTTTATTTTTTGCGGTAATCAGGTTCTTCTTCCCCTCAGAGCTAAATACTATCGTATATGCATTTTATAGTAATCAGGCTTTAAGTAAGGTAAATAAGGAAGATACTTTATTTAGTTCCTGGCCATTTATATTTCTTTACCTTTTATTTGGTTTAAACTCAGGGCTTTACCTTTATTTATCTGGAAAGTATCTGGAAATATCTTACCCGGCTGAAGGATTTAAATTATTTATTTACTTATCGGCTGTAGTTGTTGGCTTGTTTACGATGAAAATTATTGCCTTGCGAATATTGGGATTTCTATTCGATGTGCAACGTTTGGTTAGAGAGTACGTATCTGTTTTATACCTAAGTTATTTCAATGCCGCTATACTATCTCTACCTGTAGTAATTGCTTTTAGCTTAACAAGCTATCGATTTGCAGTTATTTACAGCTATATTGGGATAGCATTGATTATTATAATTTTCCTTATCCAGTTTCTTCGGGCGGGGGCTAATATTTTATCTAATTACAAGTTTCCTAAAGTTTATTTAATTATTTATCTTTGTGCCCTCGAATTCTGTCCTTTAATTATCCTATTTAAAGCACTTGGGTATTAAGCCCCATGAAAAATATGCAAATATCTTCAACTGAGAAACCAAGGAAAGTAAAAAGCATCCTGGTTACGTTACCAAAGCCGGATTCCGACAAATCGCCATATTTTGATTTGGCAAAAAAATATAATCTGAAAATTGACTTTAGGTCCTTTATTCATGTTGAGGGTGTTCCTGGAAAAGAATTCAGGAAAGAAAAGATCAATTTGGCAGATTTCACAGCTGTTATTTTTACCAGCAAAAATTCAGCAGATCATTTTTTTAGAATTTGTGAAGAGCTGCGCTTTGATGTCCCTGCCGATATGAAATACTTTTGTATTTCAGAAACGATTGCGCTTTACCTTCAAAAATATATTCAATATAGGAAGAGGAAGATATTTTTTGGGAAACAAACTGCTGCCGACCTTGCAGAGGTTCTCAAAAAACATACGGCCGAGAAATTTTTATATCCATGTTCGGATGTTGCAGCTGAAGAAACTCAAAAATTTCTGAATGATAACGGGTATGATTTTAAAACTGCCGTGCTATTCCATACAGTTTGCAGTGATCTGTCAGATCTGGCAGAGGTGTTTTATGATGTGATTGCATTTTTTAGTCCAAGCAGCATTCATTCTTTATTTATCAACTTTCCTGATTTTAAACAAAATTTCACCCGTATTGCTGCCTTTGGAGCTAGCACACATAAAGCAGTTCTTGAGCATGAATTAGTCATGAATATACCCGCACCAACTCCTGAAGCACCTAGTATGACGATGGCTTTGGAGCAATATATTAAACAGGTTAATAAGTAAAAATTAGATTCAATGAAGGATTTATCAAAATTTATTTTCCAGCTTTGGCAATCTTTAAATGAATTGGAATGTATTATCAAAATATTTTGCCGCATACAAAATAGATGCTTTATTTTGCCGTTATAATAATTATTTAATTGCGTTTAAAGCCTGCTTTTATAATAAATGTTCTGTTTGAACGCAGTTGGATTAGTTTTATCGTATATAGTGTTATGTAATTTTATTATATTCGAAAATATTTTGTTGAGGGAATACTAAACTGGGATTAGTTAAAATGAGAAAAATTTACTTTATCGCTCTTGCAGCTTTAATCATAATAGGTACTAGCTGTGGTAAAGGTGGAAGCAATGGTGAATTGGTTGGTGTTACAACCAAAAAATTTAAGAACAAGGAGGTTCCATTTGGGATGGTTTACATTCCGGCCGGGACTTTTGTTATGGGTCAGACTGATCAGGATATAACTTTTGCGCAAATTTCACAGAACAAGCAGGTTACTGTTCAGGCTTTTTATATGGATGAAACTGAGATCAGCAATAAAGAATACCGTCAGTTTGTGAACTGGGTTCGTGATTCAATTGCTATTTCTACTTATCTTCAGGATGATCAATATTATCTTAAACCAAAGGGACAGGTAGATCCTAATGCTGCAGGCAAAAAATATATCAACTGGAAAAAAGTTGGAAACGGAAGTGCTATTTGGGGTGGAAAGAAAGGAAGAGGTGCATCAGCAAACGGACCAAAATTACAGGCCATGTATTACCAGGGAGATGACAGGGTCTTCGATCGGAATGAAGTTGATGTAAGGTTGCTAAAATATAATTTCGCCATCATGAGGTTGAGGGATGCAGCAAATAGTAGAAAAAATCTAACTTCAAAACGTTCTGATTTTATCCTCAGAGATACAGTAGGAGTTTATCCGGATACATTAGTATGGTTATCTGATTTTGCTTATGCACAGAATGAGCCAATGGTTAAGGGGTATTTCTCGCATCCTGCTTATGCAAATTACCCTGTAGTTGGTGTAAACTGGCGTCAGGCACGTGCTTTCACAGTCTGGAGAACTCGTTTTAATGAATCTTATAAAGATAGTCGCCGTCTTCCAAAGAGAGCCGATTATGAACTTCCTACCGAGGCAGAATTTGAATATGCTGCACGTGGTGGTAGGATAGGTACAACTTTTCCTTGGGGAGGTCCTTATATAAGAAATGCAAAAGGCTGCTTAATGGCTAATTTTAAGCCCGGACGTGGTAATTATATTGATGATGGCGGACCAACCACTGTGAATGTGAAAGCTTATTATCCAAATGATTTTGGCTTATATAATATGGCTGGAAATGTTGCAGAATGGACTTCATCTGCATTTGACGAGTCAGCATCAACATTTACTCATGATTTAAACCCAGCATTTAGCTATGAAGCTAAATCAGATGACCCTGAAGTTTTGAAACGTAAAGTTGTTCGCGGTGGTTCATGGAAAGATATAGGTTACTTCCTCCAAAATTCAGTAAGTAGCTTTGAATACCAAGACACTTCAAAATCTTATATCGGGTTCCGTTGCATCACAAAATTCCAGGGTCGTGACATCAAGGACAGGCTCTAAAATTTAAATTTCCTTTAATAATTCGTAAATAATAATATGGCTCAAAAGAAAAAATTCAAACTAGGTATTAATACTTTAATTTCCTGGGGTGCTTCCGTTGTAATCATTGGTTTGATGTTCAAGATTCTGCATTGGAAGGGTGGTGAGTATATGATTGCAGTAGGTTTGATAACAGAAGCGATTTTATTTTTTGTGTTAGGTTTTCAGTCAGAACCTGTAGATCCAGATTGGACAAAGGTATATCCTGAACTTGAAGAGGATTTTAAAGGAGAAGTTTCCCGCTCAAGCGGAACTGGCTCTGCATCTTCAACTGCTGCCCTGGATCAAATGCTGACAGAAGCAAAAATTGGCCCTGAACTTATCGAAAGTCTTGGACTTGGTTTACGCACATTTGGAGATAAGGTATCTGCCATATCAGGCATAGCGGATACTGCAAGTGCTACAACTGAACTAGCTTCAAAAGTAAAAACTGCTTCCGGAAGTTTTGATAATCTAAATCAAGCGTTCGAAAATGCTACATCCAGCCTAAGAGAAATGGCTGATACAAATATTGATTCAAGGTCTTACCATGATCAGATCAACGCACTTGCTAAAAATATTTCTGCTTTAAATGCAGTTTATGAATTGGAATTGCAAGATTCCAGTGCTCATTTGAAGTCGATGAATAAATTTTATCAGAATCTTTCATTGACCATGCAAAACTTCAATGAGTCTATGGAAGATTCTAAACAGTTCAAAGAGGAAGTAAGCAAGTTAGCTAAGAACTTATCATCCTTAAATGCTATTTATGGAAATATGTTGTCAGCAATGAATCAGCCAAACAAATCTTAAGTGGCGTACAAGTATTATAAATCTTAAATTTTTAAATAAAATTGCATGGCTGGAGGTAAACAAACCCCAAGGCAGAAAATGATTGGAATACTGTACCTTGTTTTACTTGGTTTGGTAGCGCTGAATGTCAGTGATTCAATTTTGGAAGCTTTCAAAAATTTAACAGATAGTCTTAATGCTTCAACCCAAAATGTTCAAAGTGGTGTTGAAACAACCTATGCTTCATTTGAGGCCACTAAGCTCAAGGATGAACCTGCCAGGGCTAAACCTATTTACGATAAGGCTAAATTAGCCAGTTCTTATACTAATGAATTAGATGTCTATGTAGCAGAGTTGAAAAAGCTTTTTGAACAGGAAGGTGGAGGTTACGATCAGTCAACTGGAGATATCAGTAAAAGAGATAATCTTGATATTTCTCCTCGCTTAATGATTAATGAAAATCGTGCTTCTAAGCTTAAGAAAAAGATAAACGATACCCGTAGTAAATTACTTGGACTCCTTGACGAAAAAGAGCGTAAAAGCATCAGTTTTTCATTGGAAGCTAAAGATCCCCCAAGTCGTGGGGGTATTACAAGAAGTTGGGAACAGTCTAATTTCGGCGATGGTATTCCGCTCACAGCAGCAATTACTGCATTAGCAAAAATTCAGGCAGATACTAAGAATGCGGAATCCGAAATTGTGAAACGTATTCTTGGAAAAATGGATATTGCAGTTGTCAATCTGGATCAATTTTCAGCTGTAGCAGTTGCACCTACATCCTATTTAATCGTGGGTCAACCTTATACAGCAGAAGTTTTCTTGACCGCATCAGATTCAAAATCTAGTCCAGATATTACAGTTGGAGGGTCTAGACTTCAAATAAAAGAAGGTAAAGGTACTTATACTGTTAATACAGGCAAGGAAGGTATTTTTAGCTGGACAGGTACAGTTCGTGTAAAGCAAACTGATGGTTCTATAAAAACCTATACTACTCCGGAACAAAAATATCAGGTAGCTCGACCATCAGTGGTGGTTTCACCAGATAAGATGAATGTGTTTTATGTAGGTGTACCTAACCCTGTTTCTGTATCAGCACCAGGTATTCCTAAAGAGAATCTATCTGTAACAATCAGCGGTGGTTCTATCTCTGGGTCTAATGGTAAGTATACGGTTAATGTTACTTCAGCAGGATCTGTTGCCAAAGTAAATGTCTCAGCAAATATTAATGGTAAAGTTCAAAATATTGGTTCAAGTGATTTTCGTGTTAAGCGTATTCCTGATCCAAAAGCGAAATTTGCTGGTAAAACAGGTGGAAGTCTAAGTTCTGTTATTATAAAATCACAAGGATCAATTTTTGCTATCCTTGATCAATTTGATTTTGATGCGAAATTTGATGTAACCAGATTTAGTTTGGTTATTGCCAGGCCACGTGCCGACGTTGTAGTTCTGCAAGCCACAGGTAATACTTTTAGTCAGCAAATGCGTGCTGCTATAGCCGCTGTAACTCCTGGAACCCGTGTAATTTTTGATGATATTGTTGCTGTGGGTCCTGATGGAACTCAAAGGCAGCTTGATCCAATGGCCTTTAAAGCAAATTAATTGGTATGAAAAAGATAATTTTTGCCTTGATCCTTATAGCTGGTACTCTGCGTCTGAGTGCACAGGCTCCAAATTTAGATAATAGCACAAAGCCTAAAGCAACTGAGAGGCCTCTTGATGGATTTTATAAAAAAACAAATGTTCTGAACGCCAGAGTATCGCCTTATGCGGGTTTAAGAGAATCTGATGTGATGTTCAGTAAACGAGTATGGAGAGAAATTGATCTTCGTGATAAGGTGAATATGATTTTCGCATCTCCTAAGTCTAGGTTAATTACTATTCTTACTGATGCAATTCAGGCGGGTGAGCTTACCGCATACGATGCAAGCAGTACAAAAAATGATGTAAATGGCGACGAGTTTTCTACTGTTTTAAAACCAGAAGAAGCAATGGCGAGATTTGCTGATAGCGTATTGGTGCCAACTTTCGATAAAGATGGAAATCAGACCGGTACAGTAGTAAAAGCTGGTGAGTTCAATCCGGATAGTATAATTAAATTCCGCATTAAAGAAGACTGGATCTTTGATAAGCAGCGTTCCGTATTTGAGCCTAGAATTGTAGGAATTGCACCCATGGTTCGAATTTCTGCGGCAGGTCAAGCTTTTGATGAGCAGCCTGCTTTCTGGGTCTATTTTCCTGAAGCTCGTCATATTTTAGTTACGAAAGCAGTTGTTAATCGAGGCAATGATGCAACAGGCCTGAGTTATGACGACATTTTTATTAAGCGTATATTTTCAAGTTATATTGTAAAAGAATCTAATGCTGAAGATCTCAGGATTAAAGATTATGCTTTAGGAATTGACCGGCTATATGAGTCGGAGCGGGTTAAGAAAGCATTGATGGATTTTGAGCATGACCTTTGGTCGTTCTGATCATACCCTAAAAAATATTTAATAAGCCGGCAGAATTTATTTTTTTGCCGGCTTTATTGTTTGAAGTAGTTTAAAAGTGAAACTGCCTGAATCTTGTTTAATACTTCCAGTAATTCTGTTTCTGTAGATTCCCGTATTTTTTTAACAGATTTGAAATGCCTTAATAGCTTCTCTGCGGTGGTTCTTCCAATACCGGGCACACGTTCTAGTTCAGTTCCTAAAGTTGCCTTATTTCGTATTTTTCTGTGAAACGTAATACCAAAGCGGTGTGCTTCATCCCTAAGTTGTTGTATGATTTTTAAGGTTTCTGATTTTTTATCTAAATACAATGGGTATTGGTCTCCAGGATAATACAGCTCCTCTAGGCGTTTAGCAATTCCAATGATGGTAACCTCTTTCTCTATCCCCAATTTTTTCAGACTTTTTATTGCAGATGAAAGTTGTCCTTTTCCACCATCAATAATAATTAATTGCGGAAGTGTTTCTTTATCATCTAGTATTCTACGGTATCTTCTGAATACAGCTTCCTCCATCGTTGCAAAATCATCAGGCCCTTCAACTGTTTGAACATGAAAGTGCCGGTAATCTTTCTTAGCAGGTTTGGCATCCTTAAAAACTACTATGGCTGATACGGGAAATTTCCCCTGGAAATTTGAATTATCAAAACATTCGATATGTCTGGGTAACTGATTTAGGCGCAGGTCTTTCTTCATCTGCTCCAGTAAACGGTCGGTTCTTAATTCCGGATTTAACTTTTCGTACTGATCTAGTTTTTCGCGTTTAAAAAATATCACATTCTTCTGAGATAGTTCCAGCAATTTTTTCTTCTCACCCAATTTCGGCACTATAAATTTGATTCCAGAATCTGGAAAATCCATTTCAAAGGGTACGATGATCTCTTTTGAATGGCTATCAAATCTAGTTCTGAATTCGGTAATGGCAATGCTTAAAAGTTCTTGGTCGGTTTCATCCAATCGTTTTTTCATCTCCAGAGTTTGGGTTTGAATAACAGTACCATTCATTACTTTCAGAAAGTTGACAAATGCATGTTTTTCATCTGTTGCGATGCTAAATACATCAACATCGGTAATGGATGAATTAACAATGGTTGATTTACTCTGGTAATGAGCCAGTAGATCATACTTAGACTTAAGTGTGTGTGACAGCTCAAAATTTAGCTCTGCAACTGAATCATCAAGTTGTTTTCTTAGTCTTTTGATTACTGCACCAGTCTTTCCATTTAGGATATCTTTTATTTCTGAAATACTCTGATCATAGTCCTCCTCTTTTTGAAAAGCCTGGCAAGGGCCCTTGCAATTACCTATCTGATATTCAAGGCATACCCTGAATTTACCCGCATTTATATTTGCAAGTGAAAGAGGCAAACTACATGTTCTTAAAGGATATATCTCTTTGATCATCCCAAGTATGGTATGCATCATGCCAACAGAAGCATAGGGGCCAAAATAGGTTGATCCGTCTCTTATGATTTTTCTGGTCCAGAATATACGTGGGAATTTTTCATTTTTTATGATGATCCAGGGATAGGTTTTATCATCCTTCAATAAGATATTATACCTTGGCTGATGTTTCTTTATCAGGCTATTTTCCAATAACCAGGCATCAATTTCTGTATCAACAATAGTAAAAGTGACTTTTTTAACTTTACTTACCAGTACTCTTGTCTTTGCATTGATCCGAAAATTATCTTTATTGAAATAGGAAGAAACCCTGTTCTTCAGATTTTTTGCCTTCCCAATGTAGATCAATTCTTCAGATTCAGACCAAAACTGATATACCCCAGGTTTTTGGGGTATATTTTTTAAGTCAGATCGGTAATCAAATTTTTTCATTAGGGGCTATGATCAGATAAGTGCCGGGCTTGTTTCTTAAAAGCCAAGTTTTTTATCCAGCTCAGATTCTCCGGCTTGTTGCTGTGTGTAGGCGCCACAGTCGATGGTAGTTGCGATGCCTCCCTTGGGTAGCGGAAAATCACCTTTAGTATATTTTAACTTAGGATCTGCATAAACCTTTTGCATGTAGAGTGCAAATATTGGAAGTGCAGTATTTGCTCCTTCTCCAAAATTTGTTGAACTAAAATGGATCGCTCTATCTTCTGCACCTGTCCATACTCCGGTTACCAATTCGGGAGTAATTCCCATAAACCAGCCATCTGAATTATTTTGTGTAGTTCCAGTTTTTCCACCAATTGGATTTGTTAGTTTGTATTTCCATCCTAGTCTTACTCCAGTTCCTTCTTTAACAACAGCTTTAAGCATATCCGTCATTACATAGGCGGTTTGTTCATCTAGTACAACTTTAACCTTTGGTCTACGTTCATAAATAAGGTTTCCGTTCTTGTCCTCAATTCGCAAAAGATAGATTGGCTCTGTCCAAACTCCGTGGTTTACGAACACCGAGTAGGCTCCAACCATGTCATATACCGAAGCATCAAATGAACCCAGACAAATTGATGGAACTGCCGGAACATCGCTTGTTATTCCCATATTCTTTGTAAGAGTTGCAACTGCAGTTTGCCCTACTTGTTTCATCATGTAGGCCGTTACATAGTTTTGGGAATTTGCCAGTGCCTTTTTTAGAGTGAGGTTGCCAGGTATTGGATTGTATGCTTTTGGAGTCCAGGAGGTGCCATCGCCTGCATCTATACTTACAGGTTCATTTGCTACGGTAAAGCAAGGTGAAAAACCTCCATTACCAATTGCAACGGCATAGGTAAAAGGCTTTGCAGTAGAACCAACTTGCCTGGTCCCCATTTTTACCTGATCATACTTGAAATGGGTGAAGTTAGTTCCGCCTACCCAAGCCCGAATATAGCCAGTTTGAGGCTCCATTGACATAACGGCATTTCGGAGCATCAGTTTATAGTACTTTATAGAATCGAGTGGCCGCATGAGAGTGTCTATTTCTCCTCGCCAGCTGAAAACACTCATGCGAGTTGGTATCCTGAAATTTTGCAGGATTTCCTCTTCCGTTTTTCCTTCTGCTTTTAATTGCTGATATCTGTCTGAGCGGCGCATTCCCTGATCGATAAGACTCTTGGCCTCTTTGAAATTAAAGGGGTCGCGACCATTCCATGAGTTGTTGAACTGTACCTGTAGTATTTTAAGATATTCCTGCTGCGCTTGTTCAGCATAATTCTGCATATGTGAATTCAAGGTGGTGTAAATCTTTAAACCATCTCTATCAAGATCATATGGTGTACCATCAGCTTTGTAAATAGAATTTTCTTCGAGGGTTAGCTGAATATCTTTCTTTAATACAGCCCTGAAGTAAGGTGCTGAACCTTCGTTATGATCTGAAGGATTAAATACAAGTTTTAAGGGTATTGTTTTCAGGCGTTCTTCTTCAGTATCACTAATGTAATTTGCCTTACTCATATTTTCTATCACTGTATTTCTGCGTAGAAATGCTCTTTCAGGATTGCGATATGGGTTATACAGTGAAGGCCCTTTTAGCATTCCGATCAAAATTGCTGCCTGTTCAGGCTCAAGCTTGTCGGGAGTAGTACTGAAATATGTTCTAGCGGCAGATTTGATTCCAAATGTATTGTATGACCCAAAATCTACAGTGTTTAGATACATTGTAATGATTTCTTCCTTAGTATACTGACGCTCAAGTTTAACCGCAACTATAAGTTCCTGAGATTTTTGAACAAGCCGTTTCATGAAATTTTTTGAACGACCTTCTTTAGAAAATAGATTTAAAGCAAGTTGTTGTGTAATGGTGCTTGCCCCTTGCCTTTTTCCTAACAGGTTATAGAATATGACAGTAAAGGTTCGTTTAAAATCAATTCCTGAATGGTTGTAAAAACGGATGTCCTCAGTCGCAATTAACGCATTTATAACATTGGGTGAAATTTCATCATAACGTACATTGGAACGGTTTTGTACATAATAAGTCCCTAATACGACATTGTCATCTGAAATTACCTCTGATGCCTGATTGCTTTTGGGATTTTCCAATGCCCTCAGGTCAGGTAGCCTACCAAAAAGACCAAGTCCGATGCTGAAGATCAAGATTGCTCCAAACGCAATAACTCCAATGATCCACTTCCAAAACCGGATGGTATATTGATTTAATTCAAGCTGCGTTAATTGCGTACTCATAAATTTTTATTGTTAATAGTTCTTTTTATAAAATTCAACATAACGGTCAAGTGTTTGTACATCACTGATCTTATCTAAATTCTGTTTGTTTATAAAAAAGGTACTGTATTTAGTAGTAGGTATTTTCATAATATCCTTAATCAGGTAATTGATTTGATTAAAGTAATTTTTTGCAGCCTCCAAACCTGTAAGCGGGCCAACAAATATCAGTTGATTTTGGTTAACAATAGATTTTAATTGATGTTTAATAACCGTGCCGGGTAAATTCACCCTATTAAATTGCCCGATACCAAAACGTGATGAACTTAAATTAACCGATGGATCAGAAACATTGACAACAAAATAGTAGTCGGCAGATTCTTCAAGGTCAAAAAACTGGATTACTTCTGGAACCTCAGGCTTTATTTGCTCCTTTTTTGCCTCTGAGCCTACTGTTTTTTCAGGCAGAGCCGGTATATTAGTTGTGCTCGATGCAGATTTCTGATCCGTATCTTGCTTTGCAACTATAACTTGTTCTAAAACCGGTTCTTCAATAAACGAATTTCCCTTTGAATCATTATCAAGCAAAGCAAAAACACGGTTTGACATGCTAGTTCTATTCGAATCAATAAATGCCAGATGCAGCTTTACTAGGGGTACGATAAGCTGATCATCAGGGTTGGACTCTACAATATTTTTAAATGCAATTTCAAGCCGATCAAGTTTTTGTAAGTGGCCGAGTGCAAGTGATTCTAAATAAGCTAACTGAGTGGATAGTTTTTTAACACCTGCCTGCACTTTTTGCTGTTCAACCCTTTTCAATACATCATCATAATTCTTGCTTATATATAGATTATATACTTCATTATAAAAGCGATTGAAAGTGAGCTCCTGTTCGTCAGCTTTCTGACTATATTCAGGATCAAGAATAATTTTTGCAAATGGAGATTCAGGATATTTATTCAGAAGTATATTTTTGTACTCATCAGATCGTTTTGGATTTACATAGCGATATAGTCTGTATAAATTATAATATACAGCTAATTGATTTGAATTTTCTGGGAATCGTTTAAGCAATTGCTCATATGTTTTTACTGCTTCTGCAGTATCTGTGGATACTTCACGATAATAGTTGGCGATATCATACATCGCAGAAGAGATTTTTTGATCAGATGCCAATTTCATCTCTTTATTAAGCGGTATAGATTCTGTTAATGTTTTTTTTAATGAGTCTAGATTCACTGCATTTTCTGCAATTTTTAATTGTTGAAAAGGATCTTTATCTGGCGTTTGAAGCGGGCTTGCACCATTAGAGATATCATTCGCAGTTTTCTGACTTCTTCTCCAATTATCTTCTAATTTTCGAGTACCCCATCTCTTTTTAAAATCTGAAAGGCCCTGATTTAAGGCAATAGAATTATTGAAATAAAATTTACTGTCTCCACTTGTACTACTAATTTGATTGTTAGAAGATCCACCTGATTGTTTGTTCGCTATTCTTGTCTGCATTTTCAGCGCTTCAAGCTTGACTAGAGAATTAACTTTGATAGTTCTGTCAGATTCAGGCAATGCAGCAAGCATTTGCAAAGTGTCTTCACGGGCAATAACAGATAAACGATCGGCAAGAATTTCTAGGTTATCTGCTTTCTTTTTTATCAATGCATAGTCGGGGTAAATGGGCGGAAGTGCTATCAGTGTGCTATCGTAATAAGCTTTTGATTTAACATAATCGGTTTGATTAAAATAGAGCTCTGCTAGCTTAAGGTAGGCCAGCCCTTTTTGGGTGACATTTTTAGTACTTTTTGATATTGACTTATTGTAATTTTCAATTGCTTTGTCAATTTTATTGGCATCGGCATAACTATTAGCAATCTGGAAAAAGATCTGATCAGTAAAATCTCGGTTTTTATCATCTTTAAGCATTGCAGCTATCTGCTTGGTGAGGCCGCTAGTATCACCAATTAACTTATTTTTCAGATTGATTGAACTGAGTTTTGCATTAAAGGCCATGTCGAAAGGGGCATTACTTTTTAAAACCCTGGTATAATTTAAATAGGAATCGTTTTGCAGGCCATTAATTTCCTGAAGCTGGGCAATTAGGTAGGTCCAGCGTATTTTACGCTGTTTGTTTACTGCTGATTTTATGGCCTTTTCAAGTAGAGTGATAGCTTGAGCATCCTCTTTTGCATAAATATGAAGCTGTGCCCTGCTTGCATAAATATCTGATACTGATTTTTTTTCTGAGCGAATATATCTAAGAGCTGAATCAATCGATGCTTCAGCTTCGTCTAACCTGTTGGATGCTATAAGAGATCTTGTTTTCCATGCAAGTGATGCCTGCTTGATCTCTTTTTCTTTAGGATAGTTTAAGTATACATAATTAAAGTATTCAACGGCATTGTAAAAGTTGGATTTCAGATGATTGGCTTTTCCAATTAAAAAATAAGCATTATCTACATATTTGCTTAATGATTTTTGATTTGCGATGGTATTAGCCTTTAGTATTGCATCATCCAGTTTTTTAAATTCAGATTGAGACATACTTTCATTCGGTTCCTTGTAGACTGGTATTACGCGGTCGTAGTTGTCTGAATAAGCTAGCTGTATATTTCGTTCGCTTTCATTGATTAGTTCTTTAGCGTTGTACAAAATATTATAATGAGCGGTTAGGTTCTGCATGCCACGACTGGCCACAGTTTCTTTTTGTGTATTGCAGGAGGTTAAGCAGAGGCAAAAAGTGCAGCTTAAAAATAAATAACGAACGATAACTTGACTAGTTGATCTCAAATTAATCAGGCTTGAATTAGTATAACAGAATTCTTACAAAGATATTTTATCAGAATGGATTTGTTGGGATAAATATAAACTCTTTCTTTATAAAAATATGCTTCATCTAGGCACCTAATTATCAAAACCCAACGGTAATTAAATACACAAAAAACCCAAAATACAGGACAATATTCCAGTACTTATATTTATTTCAACCATATAAGGCTTAAATTTTCTAATTTTGGATAGAAAATATTCAAAAATGGGGAATGAAGATAATAAGCCAAATTTTAACACTGACAATGACTCTGGAAAACAGGCATACGGTAATTATGCCAAGTACACAGGTATGGCATTTCAAATGATGGCTATTATCGGAGGATCTGCATTTATTGGACATAAAATAGATCAATGGTTTGACCATAAAGTTCAATGGGTAACTGCAATTACCTGTGTTTTTGGGGTTTGCCTTTCAATTTACCAAATCATTAAACAACTTAAGGCATGAGCATTCTTCGCTTTATAATTTATTTCATTCTTTTTATATTTTTTTTAGCTATTCCTCCCTTGGTGGCCCAATATTATTTTCCACTTGAACAACTAATTATTCCAAGATTCTGGCTTTTGTTCTGGGTATTCGCTATCCTAACATTAAGCATCTATTTAGTTGCTTTTTGGAGAATGAGCATCAGCGTTCATGCTTCGGGCCAGGCTCTGCTTGGTAGTATTACTATTAAGTTGCTCATTTGCACGCTCATAGCTTTTCTTTACATCAGCGAAAACACGGTAGATCCAACAAAATTTATCATCAATTTTTTTTATTTATATTTCTTTCATACAGTGTTTGAAATATATTGTTTGTTGTGTAACTTGCACAACCCAAAATTTAAGTAAATTCCTTATAATAAATGGATTTGAGCCATATTTTCAATTCAAAAAAAATCTTAAGAGTATCGTTTTATGCGGTATTATTTTCGTTATTGAATTTTTCTGCTAATTCTCAGGAGCATGCAGCAGCAGATACTGCACATGAACCAGCTAATGCAGAACATGGCGAGGTAGCAGAAAAAGATGAAGATATTTCTCAAATGATTCTTCATCATATTGCTGATTCACATGAATGGCATTTTTTCGGAAATGTTTCTATTCCATTGCCAGTTATTCTTTTGACCGATAAAGGATTGGTAACCTTTCTTTCAAATAAATTTGGCCATAATGACCATGGCACTGAAATTATTGATGTAGCTGGCAATCAACTTGTTAATTATCATGGCAAGTTCTATTATCCTTCTAAAGTAAAGAGTGCTGATGGTACATACATCTCGCATGATGGTAAAGGGGAGCTATTGAATGGAAAACCATTGGATGTTTCAATGACCAAGAATGTAGTTTCCTTATTGATTTCTGCGATTGTCCTTTTAATTGTCTTTATTGGCATTGCCAATTCATATAAAAAGCGTGAAGGTAAAGCTCCAAAGGGATTACAATCGATACTTGAGCCAGTTATATTGTTTGTTCGTGACGACATTGCCAAGCCGCAATTGGGCCATAAGTATACAGGTTTTATGCCTTACCTTTTAACAATATTTTTCTTCGTTTGGTTAAACAATCTGATGGGATTAGTTCCTTTCTTTCCGGGTGGTGCAAATCTTTCCGGGAATATTGCAGTTACTATGATGCTGGCACTCTGCACATTTGTTTTAACAACCTTTAATGGTAATAAGAATTATTGGGGACACGTATTTACGCCGCATGTTCCATGGTGGTTATATCCATTAATTATTCCTGTCGAGATTATTGGTTTGTTTACTAAACCCATTGCCTTGATGATTCGTTTGTTTGCAAATATTACAGCTGGTCATATATTGGTTTTAAGTTTAATTTCTTTAATTTTTATATTAAAATCAGTATTTGTCGCAGGAGTTGCTATACCATTTGTATTGTTTATTAGCGTCATTGAACTAGTTGTTGGCTTTATTCAAGCATTTATTTTTACTATTTTATCGGCATTGTTTATTAGCATGGCTATTGAAGAAAAGCACGCCGAGCATTAATTGAATTTATTTTTGTTTTATATATATATTTAAAAAATCAGATTATGATCGTAGGAAGTATCGCAGGTATCGGAGCTGGATTAGCAGCTATCGGTGCAGGAATTGGAATTGGAAACATTGGTGGCAAAGCATTAGAAGGAATGGCTCGTCAACCAGAAGCAGCATCCCAAATTCAAACTACCATGTTAATTGCGGCTGCATTCGTAGAAGCAGTAGCTTTATTTGCTGAAGTTATTGCGTTCTTAGGAACAGGGCAAGTAAACTAAAAAAAATAAGGCTTGTGCGATTGGCACCGGCCTTATTTTATTATTTTGATTGATTTATTAAATAATATAACAAATGATATTACTGGCATTAAATCCATTAGTTTCTCCGGATCCGGGCTTGTTCATCTGGTCAACAGTTACTTTTTTAATCCTGTTTTTCCTGTTAAGCAAGTTTGCCTGGAAGCCAATAGTTAAAGCTCTTGATGAGCGTGAGCGTTCAATCGAAGATGCTTTATCAAAGGCAGAAATGGCAAAAGCAGAGATGGCTAAGCTGATCAGCGAGAATGAAGATCTTTTAAAGGAAGCCCGTTTAGAGCGCGACAGCATTTTAAAGGAAGCAAAAGAGATCAAAGATCAGATCGTTAATGATGCAAAAGATTTGGCTAAATCTGAAGGAGCTAAGCTGATCGAAAAAGCAAAAATTGAGATCACTAATCAAAAGCTTGCTGCAATGGCAGAAATTAAAAACCAGGTTTCCAGCTTATCTATTGAGATCGCTGAAAAAGTTTTGCGCAAGCAATTCGAAGATCAGGGAAAACAGCAGGCGCTTGTTAATGACCTGTTAAAAGAAGTAAAACTTAATTAAGTTGACAGTTGACAGTTTGAGGGAAGAAATTCAAATAACTAGCAACTAACAACCAACAAAAATATGTCAGAAATACAAGTTGCATCGCGTTACGCAAAAGCTTTAATTGATCTTGCGGCTGAACAAAATAGTGTTGAGCCAGTTAAGAAAGATATAGAGCTGTTTCTCGATACCTGCAGGGTTAATACACAGTTACAGGCAATTCTTAAGAATCCGATCATTAGTCTTGATAAAAAGGCGAATATTTTGGATGGCTTATTTGGTGATAAACTAAATAAAATGATCCTGTCATTCTTTAAAATTGTGGTTAGGAAAGGACGATCCCAAGTTTTATATGCTACAGGAAAGGAATTTATCAATCAGTATAATATTTTAAAGAACGTTGTAAAGGCAACAGTAACATCTGCTTCTCCTTTAAGTCCGGATAATATTGCCCAGATCGAAGAAGTAGTTAAACAAGCAACTAAGGGTGAGGTTATTTTAACTGCCCAGGTTGATCCTGATCTGATCGGTGGGTTTATCCTGAAGGTTGGCGATAAACAGTTTGATACAAGTTTATCTAGTAAGTTGAATAAACTTAAAAAAGAATTTCAACAAAATTAATGACCCCAAAACCTGAAAAGGAATTGATTGCTTCCAATAGGGGTGGAGGCGTAAGATTTACAATATAAAACTCAAAAAATACTACTATGGTAGAGGTAAGACCAGATGAAGTTTCGGCGATTTTAAGACAACAACTGTCAGGCTTTAAATCTGAGGCCGAGCTCGAAGAGGTTGGTACTGTGTTACAAGTGGGTGATGGTATTGCCCGCGTATACGGTTTAACAAAAGTTCAATCAGGTGAGCTGGTTGAATTTGAAAACGGTTTGCAAGGTATCGTATTGAACCTTGAAGAAGACAACGTGGGTGTCGTGTTATTAGGTGCTTTTGATGAGATCAAAGAAGGTGCCACAGTAAAACGTACCAACAAGATCGCTTCCATCAAAGTTGGTGAAGGTATGCTAGGCCGTGTAGTTAATACATTAGGTCAGCCGATTGATGGTAAAGGTCCTATTGCCGGTGAAACTTATGAAATGCCATTGGAGCGTAAAGCGCCCGGTGTTATCTATCGCCAGCCAGTTACAGAGCCATTACAAACAGGTATCAAGGCAATTGATGCAATGATCCCTATTGGTCGCGGGCAACGTGAGCTTGTGATTGGTGATCGTCAAACCGGAAAAACTGCGGTTTGTATTGATACCATCATCAACCAAAAAGAATTTTATGAAGCAGGTAAGCCTGTATTCTGTATATATGTTGCTATTGGCCAGAAAAACTCTACTGTTGCACAAATTTTAAAAGTATTAGAAGAGAATGGTGCTCTTCCTTACACAGTGATCGTTGCGGCATCTGCTGCTGATCCTGCTCCAATGCAGTTTTATGCTCCATTTGCTGGCGCTGCAATTGGTGAGTTCTTCCGTGATACGGGTAGACCGGCATTGATCGTTTATGATGATCTTTCTAAGCAGGCAGTTTCTTATCGTGAGGTGTCTTTATTGTTACGTCGTCCTCCAGGTCGTGAGGCTTATCCAGGTGATGTATTTTACCTTCACAGTCGTTTATTAGAGCGTGCTGCAAAGATTAATCAGAATGATTCCATTGCACAGTCAATGAACGATCTTCCTGAATCTATCAGACATATAGTGAAAGGTGGTGGTTCTTTAACAGCATTGCCAATTATTGAAACTCAGGCTGGTGATGTTTCAGCATATATTCCTACCAACGTGATCTCGATCACTGACGGTCAGATCTTCCTGGAGTCTAATTTATTCAACGCAGGTGTTCGTCCGGCTATTAACGTAGGTATTTCGGTATCTCGTGTAGGTGGTAACGCACAAATCAAGTCGATGAAAAAAGTTGCAGGTACCTTGAAGCTTGACCAGGCTCAGTATCGCGAATTGGAGGCTTTCTCTAAATTTGGATCTGATCTTGACGCAGCAACAAAATCTGTACTTGATAAAGGTGCCCGTAACGTTGAATTGTTAAAGCAAGCACAGTTTTCGCCTGAGACAGTTGAAAAGCAGGTTGCAATTCTATACGTTGGAACTAAAAACCTAATGAGAAATGTACCTGTAAACAAGGTTAAAGCATTTGAATTTGAGTTTATCCAGCAATTAGATCAGCGTTATCCTGAAGTACTACAGGGGCTAAAAGCGGGTAAATTGGATGATACCATTACAACAGCTCTGGAAACAGTTGCTAAGGAGTTGGGTGATAAATATTAATTGAGATATCAGACATTAGATTTGAGAATTGAGATAAGACATTGGTCTTATATCTCATACCTCACATCTTGCATCTAATAACAATGGCTAATTTAAAAGAAGTAAGAAATCGTATAGCATCAGTCACTTCAACTCAGCAAATTACCAAGGCCATGAAAATGGTTTCTGCCGCAAAGTTGAAAAGAGCTACCAGTGCAATTGTTCAGTTACGTCCTTATGCGAATAAGATGAGAGATATCTTATCGAATTTATCTGCAAGTATGGATGGATCTAACTCTCCTTTTACTCAGGAACGCGAGCCAAATAAAGTATTGATCATTGCCGTTTCTTCAAATCGGGGTCTTGCAGGCGCATTCAACATGAATGTGATTAAGACTACAAACAATCTGATCGCCGAGAAGTACTCTGAACAATACCGTAAAGGGGATGTTCAGATCGTAGCTATTGGTAAGAAGGTTCAGGATTTTTATGAGAAGCGAAAATACAATGTGATAGGGAATAACAATGAACTATACGCCAATCTGAGCTTTGAAAATACTTCGAAAATTACCGAAACTGTTATGGCTGGTTTTGCTAAGGGTGAGTATGATAGGGTTGAACTAGTATATAATCAATTTAGAAATGCTGCTGTTCAGATCCTGACTACAGAACAACTATTGCCAGTGCCAAAGTCAGATAATTTGAATGTGAGCAATACGCAAACTGATTATATTTTGGAACCGTCACAGGAGGAGATCGTTGAACAACTGATCCCTAAATCTATCAAAACTCAGGTATTTAAGGCAGTTTTAGACTCACATGCTTCAGAGCATGGCGCTCGTATGACTGCTATGGATAAAGCAACTGAAAATGCAGGTGATCTGTTGAAAGCTCTTAAACTTTCATACAACCAGGCAAGACAGGCTGCAATTACAACCGAGCTTACTGAGATTGTGAGTGGTGCGGCAGCATTGTCTAACGGATAATTGATTTTGAACTGAAAAATAGATTTGTAAATTTATACCTTCTCAATAAACGGAAATGGAAGATTCATTAAATAAAAATAACGCAACTGCTGAAGCTAATAATCCGGCTCATTACGGTACTATTATTGTAGGAATAGTAATTGGTTTGGTTGGTATATTCCTACGTTTCACAGGTTCATGGCCTATGATCAGTATTGTATCCAATGTTTTATGGGTATTAGGAGCAGTAATCTGCCTCAGAGCAGTGGTTAGAATATTGAAATAAGTAATTTATTGTATGAATGAAGGCTCATATCCATAATGGTTATGGGCCTTTTTTTAGAATTTCATTTTTTTCGATAAGTTTTTGAAGCTTTTGATCTGTCTGCAATTTCCTTAATGCGGCTTCGTAAGCTAGCCAATAGATTTCCTCAGTTTTTGACACATCAAACACACTAGTTGCACCCATGCCATGAGGTTCAATTATTACATCGCAATATTCTGCTTTTACGGCCATATCTGAATTGATAGACATAATTATTGATCGTTCAATGAGGCTACGATAGCTTTCAATGTTATCAGTATCAGCAAGATGGTTACAAGATGATCCGATAATAAAGTCGCAATCCGACCTGAGTGGTTCTATTGGAAAATTATTTAAGATACCCCCATCTATGTAAATTTTTCCTTCAATTTCAATCGGTTTAAAAAACACAGGTATGGCACTAGAAGCTAAAATGGGATTAATTAGTTCGCCAGAACTGAAGTACTTCACTTTACATTCATTAAAATTGGTAGCGGTAATAATCATGGGTATTTTTAGGCCCTCAAATGAATTATGAGGGATATATTCCAGAAGAAGAGTCCTGATTTTATCTAATGACATGAGCCCTTTAGCTCTGAAAGCTGGTCTGATATACTTATAAAGGTGGGTCTTCATAAAAACCTTAAGAATTTCGGCAGGTTCAATTCCTTGTGCAAATAATGCACCCACTATTGAACCAGCGCTCGTTCCGCTAATTCTGTTAAATTTGATTCTGGCCTCAGATAGAGCCTGTAAAACACCTAAATGGGCAATTCCACGGATGCCTCCGCCAGATAATACTAGTCCGATTTTCATACGTATTGATTACAGGCTTATGTGATAATGAGATTAATTCCTTGGTTTATATTTGGAATCTGTCAATATTTTTTGTGAGTCTTTTTCAAGCATCAATTCTTGAAGACTAATTTCTGGATTTTTATCCATGTATTTCCTGACGATCTGCCACCCGGTCCAAATCCCTAATTTAGGAGCAGATGACGAATTTTCGCCTACTCCAGGTGTGAAAGGGGCTTCAGCCAGATATTTCTGAATCTTCATGTAATCTGATTCAAACAAAAGTTCGTTCTGTAGCAAATATGCCCAAATGCTAGCTTCATTATCGCTGCACCAATCCAACTGTTCCTTGGTATATCCGATCTTCAGGGAGTCATTCGTTTCAGGCATTACTGCATCCATCAGATAAAGGATTTTGCCATTATAGATCATTTTAGATAATAGATTTCGGTCGCTGTCCTGATCCGGAAACATCTCTTCACGGATAAAAGATTCAATAACCCTCGGGCTGATATTCTGAGGGTTGAATCTTCTGGCAATATAAGCAGGTATATTTTGCCTCAATGCAGGGTAGAAGCGTGATCCGCTTTCTCCCAGAAACATGTCAAGCCCTATTCCAATATAGTCGTTGCCAATTGGAGTTTGTACCGCAAATCCAGACAAGAAACTGATCAATCTCGGTAATTTTTGCTTTGGATAATAGTATCGAATGTATTTAAATGCCCTATTTATTTCTTCTTCCTGCTCTTTGAGGTTAGGAAAGGTTTTATCGACAGTCGATTTAAGTTCCAAGTAGTCTTTATTTTGAAATATTGACCTTAGATTAGTGTAATAAACAGTGTCAGTTACCTGACCTGCACTGATTATTTTTTCCATGTAGTCATCAAAGAACCAGCTATATTTTTTTCTCAGAGTAGGAATTTTTTCTGAAATTTCATCAGGTTTAAGGCTCCCAAGTTCCTGATCAAATCGTTCAATCTTCATATTCAGCTTGATATTGCTGATATCTGGAGCCTTTTTGTCATTACAAGACAGGAAGATCAGGCATATTAAAAAAAACAGGTAAATTTGCTTGGGTCTCATATTACAGTATTAGCTGCTAAATTATGAAAATGCTTAGTAAATTATGTATTAAGCTTCTAAATAGGTAATTGAGCCTTTGATGATAAAGAATTAGAGAATGAAAATAGCCCTTGCGCAACTAAATTACATTATTGGTGATTTTGATTACAATACAAACAAGATAATTGATGCTATTCAGTCTGCAAAACTGCAGGGTGCCGACCTGGTTGTGTTTGCCGAATTGTCTGTTTGCGGCTATTCGCCACGTGATTTTCTGGAATTTTCTGAGTTTATCGATCGGTGTGAAGCATCCGCACAAAAGATTGCGGCCGCATGTAAAGGTATTGCCTGTATTATTGGTCTACCAACAAAGAATCCAACTATTAAGGGTAAGGATCTCTATAACTCGGCTTATTTTATTGAGGATACTCAAATAAAATCTACTGTCAATAAAGCATTACTTCCTAATTATGATGTTTTTGATGAGTATCGCTATTTTGAGCCTGCAGTAAATTTTGGGTGTATTGAGTTTATGGGTCATCGGATAGCACTGACCATCTGCGAGGATATGTGGAATATCAATGATAACCCGATGTATGTTATTTCGCCAATGGATATGCTAATCAATGAGAATCCCGATCTGATGATCAATATTGCAGCATCTCCTTTTGCGTATAATCATGATGAAGAAAGGGTGCAGATATTGGGCGATAATTGCAGAAAGTATCGGCTACCACTCTTATATGTTAATCAGGTTGGAGCTCAAACCGAAATTATTTTTGATGGGGGTTCGTTGGTCTTTGATCAGGATGGTTCTTTGCTTGATGAGTTTCCTTATTTCTCTGAAAGCCTTAAAATTTATTCGTTTGAAAATGGAAAAATCATTGGCCATAAACCAATAGTTCATGATCCTCAAAACGATATTCAGCAAATACATGATGCATTGATTCTTGGGATTAGGGATTATTTTGAAAAATCAGGATTCAGCAAGGCCATTCTAGGGCTATCAGGAGGCATTGACTCTGCACTCGTTTGTGCACTTGCTACCGAAGCACTGGGTCCTGATAATGTGATGGCAGTATTGATGCCTTCAGAATACTCAAGTGATCATTCCATTCAGGATGCATTGGATCTGGTAAATAATTTGGGATGTAAACATGAAATAATACCAATCAAAGAGGCCGCCGCCGCGTTCGGTAATATGATGAAACCTGCCTTTAAGAATCTTCCTTTTAATGTGGCAGAGGAGAATATTCAGTCTAGGAGCAGAGCGATTATTGTGATGGCGATGTCAAATAAGTTTGGTTATATACTTCTCAATACATCTAATAAAAGTGAGTGTGCTGTTGGATATGGCACTTTATACGGTGATATGGCGGGTGCCATTGCCGTGATTGGCGATGTATATAAAACACAGGTTTACAAACTTGCTCATTACCTTAACCGAGAAAGGAAAATTATTCCCGAGAACAGCATTGTTAAACCCCCCTCTGCAGAGCTTCGTCCAGGGCAGAAAGATTCTGATTCCTTGCCAGAATACGATATTCTTGATGGGGTATTGTATCAGTATATTGAACTTAAAAAGAGCTCTGCAGAACTAATTGCAATGGGATATGAAGAGGATTTAGTAAAACGGATTTTGCGTATGGTTAATGTTGCCGAATTCAAACGAAATCAAGCACCACCAATTTTAAGGGTTTCTCCTAAGGCCTTCGGAATTGGCAGAAGGATGCCTATTGTGGGAAAATATTTGAGTTAGCAGGTATCTGTTGTCAGTTATCGGTTGTCAGTTATCGGTTGTCAGTTATCGGTTATCAGTTATCGGTTAGTTAGTACTCAATACTCAATACTCTCTACTCAATACTATTTAGTTGTTAGAATTGCTTTATACTACTTCATTTCTAATGAGTGCTCTTCTCTACTTTTTGCTTTTAGCTTTTAGCTTTCAACTTATAACTTATTACCTATAACCTATAACTTATAACTTATTACTTATACTTAAAAATCCCCATCATAAGAAATAATGCAAACAGAGCACTTCCTATAGCTCCGGCTTTTGCGATATAATCACCATGTTTTACATAGAATGTAATTTGCTCATTCAGATTAATATCCTGCTTTAAAACTCCTGGCATCCACCATTTTGTGCGTTGTATAATGGTACCGCGCTGATCAATAAAAGCTGATATTCCTGTATTGGCAGAGCGAGCTACCCACCTTCTTGTTTCAATTGCTCTAAGTTTGGCATATTGCAAATGCTGGTCTTTACCCGAGGTATTACCCCACCAGCCATCATTGGTAATAATTGCGATGAACTGTGCATCTTTCTTAATGTAATCAGCAACATATTCTCCCCAGATAGATTCATAACAAATTACAGGGGCTGATCCAATTCCACTCTGTGAATAGAATACAGATGGTTCACTCTGTTTACCATAGCTTCCCGATGATCCACCGAAAGCAGCGAATGCAGGCTTTAAAAATGCCATTGAATTTGAGAATGGAGTTTGTTCTACTCCAGGAACGAGTTTCGATTTATGATAGAATTGTAGTTTTGCAGAATTTTCAATAAACACAGCGGCATTGAAAACATCATAATAGATATTTGATCTGCTATCATATCTAGCAGTTTCTGTCCTTGCTGTATCGTAAACGGCAAAACTTTCTATTCCTGTAAGCAGATTTCCGTTTTTATAATTCTTTAAAAACTCCTGTATTTGGATAAACTTCTCATCTCCTCTAAAACTTCTTTCTTCTGTAGCTCTTGAAATGGCAGTCTCAGGCCATACAAAAAATTCGGTATTGGTCTGACCTATTGATTCTGACAGCTTGATCAGTTTTGCAACCTGATCTGAAGCGGCTAACTTTCCGAATTTTTCATAAGGATCAATATTGGGCTGAACTACAACTATATTCGAAGGATTAGCCTTCTCTTCATAATTAACGTAGATGAGAATGGAGCATACTATTGGAATCAACACCAAAGCAGCTGTTGCAATTTGAAGTTTGATCTGTTTTGTTTTTGTGGACTTGCTTTTTACTGCTAGAATTGTTTCAAAGACAAGAATATTTGATAATAAGATCCACAGAGTTCCACCATATACACCTGTATATTCATACCATTGAATCAGGTAGTGCGCTTCTGCAAAACCATTTCCAAGATTCATCCATGGGAAGGCTAGATCCCATGTTTGATGCAGGTATTCATAGCCTATCCAGAAGCAGATCAGACCGGCATAACTCCAAATTTTGTTTGTTATCCTTCTCAGGCGGTAGTAAAGCCAGAAGGCAAGGGTCATCAGCACCGCACCAAGACAAAAAGGGATCTGAGCAATAATAATTGCCAGCCATGCAGGCATTACTGCGTTTAGGGAGTTGAAAACCCAATATATACAGGCAGTATTCCAGATAAAAAAGCAAATAATGGCAATTCTCCAGATCAGTCGGCCTTTCTTTTTTTCTTCTGATTGAATGATGTTTTCTGCAGCCTGAAGTAGTGGCACCAATGCTACAAGTAGGATAAGGGCAGTGAATGTGATAGGTGGCCATGCCAGCCATAGTAGAAATGCACTGAGTAATGCGAGCTGGTAATTCTTTTTCATTTATAATTGAGATAAAATATCTGCTTTTTTACGTTCGTATTCTTCCTGACTAATGAGTTGCTTTTCAAATAGAATTTTCAATTTTTTCAATTTCTGAGTAAGTTCATCTTCCATATCTGTGCTTACTAATGGATTATTTTCATCCTTAATTTCAATGTAAGAGTCATAATCTTCATCCAAATTCTTATTTACTGATGCAGTTTTTGGTCCTGAAGGTATTGATTTATGCTTTTCAATCTGCTCATTGCAGAATTGAAACAGTTTTCTAGCCTGAACTTTGGGTATGTAATCAATGCTTGTATTTTCACCTTTTTTAGGGATAATGACAATTTTTGAGCTAAAAAATGCTTCTTTAAAAAATACTTCTTTGACTTCCGCCCAGGTAAATATGATATAATGGGTTGTAAGTCCAAGGTTTTCAGGAATACAGCATACGATTCTTTTATTGGTTACCGCAATACAATCCGGAATAAGAGTAACCGCTGGTTTTTTCTGAATAGCCAGATAAATTACGGCCTCGCCCGAGGTAAGCATATCGCCTAATTTCCCTAAAACCTTTTCAGCAGTTTTTGGATCCTGATCATCAGATAAATAGTGTTCGCTTAGCATAATTTTATTTTTTTAAAGGTTCTACTTGCCGGCAACGCAGATAACAATCTCGCCTTTTAATGTATGAGTTTCATAATGTATTTTAATTTCGTTTAATGTTCCCCTGACAGTTTCTTCAAACATCTTAGTCAGTTCTCTTGATACCGAAGCCTGGCGATCTGCACCAAGATAATGGGCCAATTCCTCCAGGGTTTTCAGCAATCGATGGGGAGATTCATAAAAAATCATGGTGCGTGCTTCGTTTGCAAGCTCTTTCATGCGTGTTTGGCGTCCCTTTTTAACTGGTAAAAACCCTTCAAAAGTAAATCTGTCGGCAGCTAATCCGGAATTGACCAATGCCGGGACAAATGCTGTAGCTCCGGGAAGGCATTCTAATGGAATTTCATTACGGATGGCTTCACGCACAAGTAAAAAACCTGGATCTGAAATTGCTGGTGTTCCTGCATCAGAGATCAGGGCTATTTGTTTACCTTCTTTTAGAAAGCGAATAACCTCGGTAACTGATTTATGCTCATTGTGCTGATGATGAGAAAACAGCTTTTTATCAATTCCAAAATGTTTCAGTAAAGGTGCACTGGTGCGGGTATCTTCTGCAAGAATTAGGTCCACCTCCTTCAAAATGCGGATAGCCCTGAAGCTCATGTCTTCAAGATTTCCTATCGGTGTGGGTACAAGAAAGAGTTTGCCACTCATGGTTTCTTATTTTATTCGGGCAAAAATTAAGGAAAAACTACAAAACCAAAGCCCAAACTCCAAACTGTTTATATCTTTGTCTAAATTTATTAAAGATGCTGCAAGTTAGTTATATCCGTGATAATAGGGATGAAGTTTTAAATCGTTTATCAGTAAAGAATTTTAAACATCCTGAGCTGGTCGATAATATCATTAAATTAGATGATGACCGCCGAAAAACACAAACTCAGCTAGACTCTATCGCCGCTGAGGGCAATGCATCTGCAAAAAAAATTGGCGATTTGATGCGCCAGGGTCTCAAAGATGAAGCAGAAAGGATAAAGTTAGAGTCCAATACCTTTAAAGAGCAATCAAAGACACTTGGTGAAAAGTTAAGTGCTATTGAAATTCTATTACAGAACGAGCTTGTCTTGCTTCCCAATTTACCTCATATTTCTGTTCCCAAAGGAAAAACCCCAGAAGAAAATGTGGTAGCTCTAGAAAACGGAAAGATTCCTAGCCTAATGCAAAATGCACTCCCCCACTGGGAGCTGGCAACAAAATATGATATTATTGATTTTGAACTTGGTAACAAGATAGCCGGTGCCGGATTTCCTGTTTATAAAGGCAAAGGTGCTAAACTTCAGCGTGCACTGATCAATTTCTTTCTGGATCGTGCCAGTGAATCCGGATACCGTGAAATGCAGCCACCTATAGTGGTGAATGAAGCTTCAGGTTTTGGAACCGGACAGCTTCCGGATAAGGAAGGGCAGATGTATCATATTGGCATTGATAATTTATACCTGATTCCAACTGCAGAGGTTCCGGTTACTAATTTATACCGTGATGTTATATTGAAGGAAGATGAGTTGCCGGTAAAAAATTGCGCGTATACCCCTTGTTTCCGCAGAGAAGCAGGTTCATATGGCGCACATGTTCGTGGTTTGAACAGATTGCATCAGTTTGATAAAGTTGAGATTGTGCAGGTTGTTCATCCATCTAATTCTTATCAAGTTCTTGAAGATATGAGCAATTATGTTCAGTCGCTTTTGCAGGCATTGGAACTACCTTATAGGGTTTTAAGTTTATGCGGTGGCGATATGGGATTTACTTCAGCTAAAACGTATGATATGGAAGTATGGTGTGCCGCACAGGCTCGTTGGCTGGAAGTATCTTCGGTATCAAATTTTGAAACCTATCAGAGTAACCGACTAAAACTACGTTTCAAGAGTAAAGATGGTAAGCCTCAGCTGGCACATACTTTAAATGGCAGTGCGCTAGCATTACCTCGTATCGTGGCCTCGCTTTTGGAAAATAATCAAACAGAGAAGGGCATTAAAATTCCTACAGCATTAATTCCTTATACCGGTTTTGAGTGGATCGACTAGATTGATCTAATTTTTTGTCTACAAAGTATTAATTTCATCAGTTTACCCCTGTCGTTTCCCAACAATCTGGCTTAGGTATTCAAATACCAGCTGACCCATGGTGGTACAGGTTTTAAATGTTGGGTTTTTATGGTAGGAGGAAAGTTCTTTGCCTAATTGCTTGACTTTTTGATCCGGAGCAATGGTATCAATGTTCATTACTCTAAAAAGTTCTTCAATGCGGTAATGCCCTGTACGAAAACGATTTGCGATCAGGCTTCTTTCTTCTTCCTGGTATTGCCTCATGGTGGTTAAGTCCATATGCTGCATTCCAAGCTGAACCAGAGCCAGGTTCTCTTTGAAATAATGTGGCAGATACATTTTCAGTCGGCCTTCATACGATTGCTGATCGAAGTCGATGGCCCGAAATCGGTATTGATTTCCTTCAATATCTGGAGTGATATCTACAACAAAATTATAAGAGCGCATATCTCCAAGTAACCTAACGAAACAGCGTTCATTGAACTTCACAAACTCCTTACAAATTCGAATCTGATTAAATTTGGAAGTACCTAACCGTCTGCTGATAAATTCATCACCAGGTAAACCGGGAATATGTTCTTCGATCAGGGTATTGCCATCCGTTAAATAACTGATCCTGTTGGGTGACAGAATATGCTCCAGCTCTAGACCGTAAACCCGCGAAGCATCGGCCAGTTTCACGTAAAAATGATCATAATTATCATTCAGCCGGTTGATTATACGAACCCGAAATGGCCTGGTATTGGCAAAGGTGCAATAGTCGATACGCGCTACCGAAAGGTGTTCCATAACCGCGGTATCACCATCGGTATTCATCAGCGCATAGATGTAAGTAAGATTCGGAAAAAGTTCCTTCATCTCACTTTCATCATAATATACGGTATACCAAAGCGTATCGCAACCTTCTTTATCTCTTAATGGAGTTTTCAGGTTAAAACGCATCAGGTCTGAATACTGTACCGGAAGCTTTACCTCACGGTCGAATTTTAAAAGATAATCACGAAGCTCAGGCCTTATGGTATAATGCTGCTTCTTTTTGGAGGGAACAACATTCCTGGGCTCTTTTTGGTTTGAATGCATTTTATTAAGTTGGTTAGTAGTTAGTTGGCTAGGTGGTTAGTAAATAGTTATCAGTTTAGGTACGCTAGTCATACCTCCTACCTCCTACCTCCTACCTCATACTTCATACCTCCTACCTCCTGCTTCCTACCTCAATTTCTATTCTTCAACAACTTCACTATGAGTGTATACTACCTCTTCTTTCTCTTCTTTGAAATATCTTTTTTGATACAATAAAATCATAATCACTCCAATGGATATTGCAGAGTCGGCTAGGTTAAATACGGGTCTGAAAAAAATGAGCTCTTGTCCGCCCCAAAATGGAAACCATGAAGGGTATGCCCCTTGTATTATTGGAACATAGAACATGTCAACCACTTTACCATGGAATAGACTGGAATATCCGCCTTCAACAGGAAATAATTTTGCGGGTTCATAATAAGAACTTTCGCTAAATAGTACTCCATAAAAAGTTGAATCGATGATATTTCCCATTGCACCAGCAAAGATGAGTGATAAATTCATGATCAGTCCGCGGTGGTATTTATGTTTAATCATATATACCAATCCATATCCTATTCCTAAAACAGCCACAATTCGGAATAAGGTTAATACAAGTTTGCCGGTTTCGCCGCCAAACTCCATGCCGAATGCCATTCCATTATTTTCAGTGAAATGAATGATGGCCCAGTCGCCAATAATCTTATACTCTTGCCCTAAAGACATGTTCAGCTTGATCCAGAATTTTAAAACCTGGTCAGCAACTAATATGAAGAAAATCGCAAAAAAGGGCTTAGTATAAGCTTTCATTTAGGCCTGTTTCAGTTTAGCTTCCATACTTAGAGTTGCATGAGGAACTGCACGCAAACGTTCTTTAGGTATTAATTTTCCGGTTTCTCTGCAGATACCGTAGGTCTTATTTTCAATACGCACCAAGGCATTCTCTAGGTTATCTATGAATTTGCGCTGACGAGCAGCCAGCTGATTGATTGATTCCTTTTCAAGGGTAGCTGATCCATCCTCAAGAGTCTTGTAAGTGCCTGCGGTATCATCAGTTCCGTTCATATTTGGGTTACTTAATGATTGGCTTAAAGCAGCTAATTCTTCTCTTGAACTACGTAATTTATCGGTAATAAGGTTTTTGAATTCCTGCAATTCTGCATCGGAATATCTTGTTTTCACGTTCTTATCCATTTCTATCCTTTAATTATTAGTATCATTAAATTATGCTCATCAATACTTACCAATTCTCCTTCATTTAGCTCATTTACAAGCTCTAAAGAGTTGGCTAGGATTTCGGCGCAAATATATGATAAATTATTTTTCAGGGCTTCCGAAATATACGGATGGTCTTTAACCTGTACCCTAATTTTATCAGTAACCTCAAAACCCTGATCTTTTCGCATGTTCTGGATGCGGTTAACCAACTCTCTTGAAATACCCTCCTGCTTTAAATCTTCGGTAATAGTAATATCCAATGCTACAGTTAAGGCTCCAAGATTTGCAACCTGCCATCCTGGAACATCCTCAGCTAGTATTTCTACATCTTCAACAAGAACCTGATAAGCAGTGCTGCGTAACTCTATTTTACCCTCGTTTTCAAACCGGCTAATTTCCTGTTGGGTTAAGGTGTTTAAAGCTTCTGCCACAATTTTCATATCCTTGCCTACTTTCGGTCCTAAAGCTTTAAAGTTTGGCTTTATTTTTTTGCTGATAATACCAGACGTATCTGTAATGTACTCAATATCTTTAATGTTTGTTTCTGATAGAATCAGATCTTTTATTTTTTCAACCCTTGCTTTAAAAGTTTTATCTAAAACTGGTATAAGTGCTTTACCTAATGGCTGTCTTACATTAATGCCAACTTTTTTTCGTAGCGAAAGGATAAGTGAAGAAATATCCTGAGCAAGCCCCATGCGTTCTTCCAGGGCTTTGTCTACCAAGCCTTCATTGTATTCCGGAAAATTGGCCAAGTGTACAGAAAGTGCTTGTTCTTTACCTGTAGCATTGTTCAGGTCAATGAATAAACGATCACTGAAAAATGGCGCAACCGGTGACATAAGCTTTGCAATGGTATTCAAGCACGTGTAAAGTGTCTGGTAAGCCGAGATCTTATCTTCAGAATATTCACCTTTCCAGAAACGGCGACGGCATAAGCGAACATACCAGTTGCTCAGGTGCTCATCTACAAAGTTCTGGATAGCACGAGTGGCGCGGGTTGGTTCAAAGTCGGCGTAGTGTTTATCCACTTCCAGACTTAATGAATTTAATAATGAAATAATCCAGCGATCAATTTCTGGGCGGTCTTTAACATTCTCTTCCTGATAACTAAAGCCGTCTATATTTGCATAAAGCACGAAAAATGCATACGTATTATGCAATGTTCCGAAGAACTTGCGGCGTACCTCATCAATTCCTTCGATATTGAATTTTAAATTATCCCATGGCGATGCATTGCTAATCATGTACCAACGTGTAGGATCTGCGCCGTATTTTTCAATGGTTTCAAATGGATCAACTGCATTGCCCAAACGTTTCGACATTTTATTGCCGCTTTTGTCTAATACAAGTCCGTTGGATACCACATTTTTAAAGGAAACGCTATCATTGAGCATTACACCAATAGCATGCAGGGTAAAAAACCATCCACGAGTTTGATCTACTCCTTCGGCAATGAAGTCGGCAGGATATATTGATCCCGCTTCCGAATCAGACCCTGAATGTGTGTTCCAATAATCTAAAAAATCTTTCGCACTGATGTTTCCGTTTTTCCCTTCTTCGGTTTGCGGAAGACCCCATTGCGCATAAGGCATAGCACCTGAATCGAACCAGACATCAATGAGGTCGGGTTCACGAAACATTTTTTTGCCAGATAAAGAAAGCAGCACCACATCATCCACAAAAGGGCGATGCATATCATTAATCACAAACGCAGGATCCATAAAGCCAGCCTCTGCAGATTTCTTGATCTCTGCTCTCAATTCATTGACTGATCCGATACATTTTTCTTCCGAACCATCTTCGGTACGCCAGATTGGCAAAGGAGTGCCCCAGTATCGTGATCTGGATAAATTCCAGTCGACTAGATTTTCAAGCCAGTTTCCAAAACGACCGGTGCCCGTTGATTCAGGCTTCCAGTTGATGGTTTTATTCAATGCAACCAGGCGTTCTTTAACAGCAGTAGTTTTGATAAACCAGCTATCCAGCGGATAATATAAAACAGGTTTATCTGTTCTCCAGCAATGCGGATAACTGTGCTCGTATTTCTTTACATCAAAGGCTTTGTTCTCTTCCTTTAATTTAATGGCGATTAAAATATCTGTAGGCCTGAAATCAGGATCTTGACGTTCTTGATCACTATAATATTCTTCTTTTACGTATTTCCCAGCAAAGTCGCTGACCTCTTGAACAAATTTTCCCTTCCTATCAACCAGCGGAAATTCGTTGCCTTTTTCATCCCTGATCATAACCGAGGGCACATTGTTTTCGCGGCAGGCCCTGAAATCGTCGGCACCAAAAACAGAAGCGGTATGTACGATACCTGTACCATCTTCTGTGGTTACAAAATCGGCAGGAATAACGCGGAATGCATTCTTTTCAAGATCATCATTGGTTACATAGGGCATTAGCTGATGGTAATGCAGATCAATAAGGTCTGATCCCTTGAATTCTGCCTCCATTTGCCATGGAATCAGTTTATCGCCTTCCTTATAATCTGAAAACTGAATAATTTTTGCCTCTTCTTTAAAATATTTTGAAACAAGATCCTTTGCAAGAACCACACTCACGGGTCTGAAAGTATAAGGATTAAATGTTTTAATTTTTACATAGTTGATAGATGCACCAACAGCCAGCGCACAGTTGGAAGGCAAGGTCCATGGTGTAGTGGTCCAGGCCAGAATGGTGGTATCTTCTGTTTCTTTATCAAAAAGGACCTGCATTAATGGATGGTCCTGATCCTTTTTTATATGGAACTGGGCAACAATGGAGGTGTCTTTTAGCATTTGATAGGTACCGGGTTGATTCAACTCATGTGAGCTTAATCCGGTTCCTGCCGCAGGAGAATAAGGCTGAACGGTGTATCCTTTGTATAAAAGTCCTTTTTCATGAAACTGCTTCAAGATCCACCAGAGGGTTTCTATATACTCATTTTCATAGGTGATATATGGATTCTCTAGGTCAACCCAATAGCCCATTTTCTCGGTTAGGTCGTTCCATACATCGGTATATTTCATAACCTCGGTACGGCAGGCAGCATTATATTCTTCAACGGTAATGCTTTTACCGATATCATCTTTGGTAATTCCCAGCTTCTTTTCTACAGCCAGTTCAATAGGTAGCCCATGCGTATCCCATCCTCCTTTACGTTTTACTCGAAAGCCTTTGAGGGTTTTATAACGACAAAAAATATCCTTGATAGAGCGGGCCATAACATGATGAATTCCCGGCATCCCGTTCGCAGATGGTGGCCCCTCATAAAATATATAAGGTTTAGAAGCAGGCCGGTTAGAAATACTTTTTTCAAATACCTGATTTTTTTTCCAGTATTCTAATATCTCTTTTCCGGTTTTTGATAAATCAAGTTGCTTATATTCTTTGTACATCAGTGCTTTAACTCCCAAATTTAAGGATGCAAAGTTAAGAATTTTAAGTCTTATAATGCAGTTTTTTGGAATCATTCATTCGCGAAAATTTGGCAAACAAACAAGGCACGTATTTTGTGTAAATTAGCCTTTAAGTTTTTAGATTATGAGAAATATATACATGCGCCGTGGCATTTGGCTTATATTTTTAGGGATAGCCTTAAATCTATTAGGATATTACCTGATGGGAGAGGAGATATACAAGTATGGCTGGGCAATGATAAGTGGTACCCTTGCATTTGGGTTTGGCTTTTTATCGGTAATTTATAGCTTGATACGTAAAATGGACCGGAAAGCTATTTTGAGGGAACGGGCAGAGGATGCAGAGGGGGATTAGGGTGAGTATTGATTGTATTGGTGGTTTCTATGACGAACAACTTAACGTCATTTCGAAAACCTAAAAACTAGTTTGTCAAATAAAATAATTGGCACAAGGTGGAGAAATCTGTTCACCAAAGCGTATTATTTCAATCGGAATTCTCTTTCTACTCAACAAATTTCTCCACGCATTAAAGACTTTGCAATATTAAATATAATGCCTGCGTGTTCGAAATGACGGATTAATAATCAGCGTGTCGCCTGTGCTCAACTCTACCCTAAATATCCCAAGTATCCCCATTCACCTTGGCAATCTTTCTTCTTTTTCTTTTATCAAGCAATACCAGTAAAGCAGGCAGCAGGGTCAGGTTTGATACCAGTGCGATGATCAGCGTGATGGAAAGTAATAATCCCAATATCATGGTGCCACCAAAGGTGCTGGCTGTAAATATTCCAAACCCGAAGAACAGAACCAATGCAATGTGTGTCATGCTAATACCTGTTTCTATAATGGTATCAGAAATAACTTTTGATGTGCTGAAATCAGTCGACAGTAATTCCTGTTGGTACCTGGTTAAAAAATAAATAGTTTGGTCGGATGCAAGTCCGAAAGCGATTGTAAATATTAGAATGGTTGAAGGCTTCAATGGGATATTGAAAAATCCCATTAGCCCTGCGGTAATAATCAATGGAATAACATTAGGAATCAACGAGATGAACATGATCCTAACATCTTTAAATTGTGCAAGGCGCAATAGCGAAATCAGAGCAATTGCCAATAGAATACTTTCCATGAGGTGCATCAGCATGTAATCAGTTCCTTTAGAAAAAATAATGCTCGATCCGGTTAGCAGTACATCATAACGCTCCGGTTTTAAAATGGAGTCGATACGAGGCCTCAACTCTTTAAGCAGCTCATTCATCCGTTTAGAGCCCACATCAGCCATTTGGAAACTGACTCGTGCAACCTGCTTATTGCTATCCACAAAGCCTTTAAGCATATCATTGTTTCCGCCCGAATTTCCCAGGTAACTCAGAACGAAGTTCTTCTCCATATCATTGGGGATTCGGAAAAACTGCGGATCGCCGTTATAAAATGCTTGCGATGCGTACTTTAATGCTTTATTCAAAGATACTGAACGTGAAAATTCGGGGTATTCAGAGATCATTTCTTCCATTCTATCAACCTTTTTAATGGTCGATAAGTTCAGGACTCCATTTTTTTTGCGTGTATCAATACTCACTTCTAGAGGTAAAATTCCCTCGAAGTTCGTTTCAAAGAATTTAAGGTCGCGAATAATGGGAGAGTTCTGCGGAAGATCATCTACCACATAGCCATTTACATTGATCTTTAATACTCCAATCATAGAGATCAGGGTAATGATCATCGTAACACTATAGATGAGCTTGCTGCGATGATGCACCAGATAGTCGGTTTTTACCAATAACTTATGTAAAATGCTGTTATCATGCTCTTCTTGAGCTTTCAATGTCGGTACTGGCAAATAGCTGAAAATAATTGGGATCAGGCACAGGCAAATAAACCAGGTAGCCATCACATTCAAGGCAGCGACCACTCCAAATTCAACCAACAGGGCGCTACCCGTGAAAAATAACACGCCAAATCCAATAGCAGCGGTAATGTTGGCAATTAGGGTAGTTTCAGAGATGCGCAGGATAGTTACATGCAGCGCTTTGGCCTTGTCGCCATGTTTACGAAGTTCATTATGATATTTATTTAACAGCAAAATACTATTCGGAATGCCAATGATCACAATCAAAGGCGGTATCAATCCGGTGAGGATGGTGATCTCATATCCGAACATAACCAGTGTTGCCAAGCTCCAGATCACGCCAACGATCACCAGCAGAATTGGAAAAATTACAGGGTAAAGCCGGCGGAAAAATATAAACAAGATCACGGCCGCCACTAAAATAGATAGACCAAGAAAAAGTACAAACTCTTTAGATACCAATCGACTTACTGCGGTACGGATGAAGGGCAGTCCGGAGTAATGCACTTCCAACTTATTCCTTTTACTGAAAGTATCGGATTTATCAAGAATCGATTGAATAATCGGAGCTCTTTTTTTGGTGTTCAGTATTTTGGTGTCAATATTAATCGCCATTAAAGTGGCATGGCTTTCTTTGTTATATAGTAAACCCTCATAAAACGGAAGCTCATAAATTCGTTGCTTGATACTGTCCATCTCAGTATCGCTCAGCACGGTGGTTCCGCTCAGCTGTTTTAATACAAACCGCTGATTGCTGGTGTCTTTCTGTAAGTCGTATAGATTTCCAATAGAAAGAACCTGTTTAATTCCTTCAATCTTTTGGATGTCTGCAGCCAGTGCTTTCCATTCATTAAATTGGTCTTTTTTTAACAGATCAGGAGAACTTACCCCTAAAACCATCATGTTTCCATCTTCGCCAAACTGGCTTTTGAAATTATTGTACTTGATGAAAGCAGAGTCTGTTAAAGGCAGAATTTTACTTCCCATGAAAGATAGCTTGACATAACTAGCTTTCCATGCCATGAACACTGTAAATAGAAAGAAAACTACAAGAATAGCTATTCGGTTAGAAAGTATAATTTTGGAAAAGTTATTCCACATACTGCACGTTTTAGGATAAATGCAAAAGCCTGAGCGTAAAACTACAAAAATTCTTAATTTGGACTTTCAATAATCTTTTATTTCAGTATTTATACCTTAATAATATAATTTTTGGCCTTGATTCGGATAAATTATACATCCTAAGGGTGATTTAAAATTAAGCATGAAGAAGTTTTTTAAAGGATTTTATTTTGCATGTAAGGGAATCAGCTATTTGTTCAGTACGCAGCTGAACTTCAGAATTCATTGTCTAATTGCATTATTTGTAATTAATGCAGGATTTTACTTTGCCCTGAATACTATTGAATGGTTATGGATCATTGCAGCAACCGCTGTGGTGTTTATTGTC